>ERZ772831.451-NODE-451-length-43979-cov-32.577839_pt1 | contig 43979 bp, 39 predicted proteins | sample MGYA00580858_ERZ772831 | MGnify/ENA primary metagenome ERZ772831 (study PRJEB29015, sample SAMEA2737694) | human gut metagenome | biome: human gut; feature: human-associated habitat; material: faeces | place: China | collected 2012 ... | reverse complement strand
GGCGCGATCGAGGCGGTCGAATTCACCGCGACGAGTGCCACGCACTTTCTCGACCGGCCGCTCAGCGACCTGCATTTTCGAAACGGCCTGCTCGTTGCGGCCATCGTGCACGACGGCAAGATGGTCATTCCGAACGGACATTCCCAGATCCATGCGGGCGACCGCGTGATCGTGGTGGCGAAAAAGCTCTTTTTGCAGGACCTCAACGATATTCTCGGCTGATGTGCCGGCTGCTTGCGGCAAGGAAGTTTCATTATGAACCAAAATCTTATTCTTAGAATCGTGGGCGTCATTCTCTGTATCGAGGCGCTTTGTATGATCCCGCCGCTGCTGCTGAGCGTGTTCGGCGGTGGTGTTGACCAGAGGGCCTTTTTGTACGCGCTGCTTATCTGCGGCGGCGTGGGAGTGCTGCTCTCGCTCATCCGCGCGGACAACGCGCGGCTCCAGACGCGCGACGGCTTTGTCTGCGTGGCACTGTGCTGGATCGCGCTGAGCGTGTTCGGCGCGCTGCCGTATTTTTTCAGCGGCAGCTGCAGCTTTATCGACGCCATTTTCGAGACCGTCTCCGGCCTGACGACGACCGGCGCGTCCATCTTCCCGTCGCCTGCGTCGCTGCCGCGGGGCATCCAATTCTGGCGCGCGCTCACGCAGTGGATGGGCGGCATGGGCATCCTCGTTCTCATGCTGGCGCTGCTGCCCAAGCTCAGTGAGGGCAGCGTGAACCTGATGAAAGCGGAATCCCCCGGCCCCATCAGCACAAAGCTCCGCCCCCGCACGGGTGAGACGGCGCGCATCCTGTACCGCATCTACATCGCGCTCACCGTGGCGGAGGCGCTGCTGCTGCGCATTGCGGGCCTCCCGCTGTTCGATGCGATCACCACGGCGCTGACGACGATCTCTACCGGAGGCTTTTCCATCCGGGATGCGAGCATCGCGTATTATCAGTCGCATCTTGTCAACTGGATCCTCATTTTCTTCATGTTTGCCGCAAGCGTGAACTTTACGCTCCTCTACCTCTGCGTGACGCGCCGCTTCCGCGAGGCGCTCAAGAGCGAGGAGCTGCGCGTTTACTCGCTGGTCGTGGTCGGCGCGTCGGCGATGATCGCGGCGGACCTGATCGTGCGCACGGGGCGCGACATCGGCTCGGCCATCGAGAATGCGGCCTTTCAGGTCACAACGCTCATTTCAACGACCGGCTACTGCACGGAGGATTTTGACCTCTGGCCGCAGTTCTGCCGCTGTATCCTCGTGCTGGTGATGTTTTTCGGCGGCTGCGCGGGCTCTACGGCGGGCGGCGTCAAGGCCTCGCGCATCGTGCTTTTGTGCAAGTCGCTGCGGCGTGATCTGCGGCGCGTGATGCACTCGCGCGAGGTGCGCCCCATCACGCTCGACGGGCATCGCGTGACGGAGGAGACCGTCTCGTCCGTTTCGGTCTTCTTCTTCGCCTATATCGCGATCATGCTGCTTGGCACGCTGATTTTGTCGCTTGACAACATCGACTTTACCGCGGCGTTCACCGCCTCGCTCACGGCCATCAGCAACGTGGGCCCGGGCCTTGGCGCAGTGGGACCGACGTGCAACTTCGGCTTCCTCTCCGGCATCAGCAAGCTCACGATGAGCGCCATCATGCTGCTCGGCCGTCTTGAGATCATGCCGCTGCTTGTCCTCTTAATGCCCTCTGTCTGGCGCAGAAAATAAAAGAAAATCAAAAAGAGTGGATCGCAATTTTGCGATCCACTCTTTTTGAAAAGGATTCGCTGCGCTTCGTGCCTTGCCGATGGCGGCGCGGCTGCGACACACGCTCCGCGCAAAGAGTAAATTCCGACGCGCCTGTCGTCGGAATTTACGATCAAACAGATTTCGTGTCTGCGGACGCGAAACTCTGCGAGGCGGTTCGCCTTCATTTTAGCAGCAGGGCCGAGTTTGTGATGACAAGCACGCTGCCTGCGTTATGGACCAGCGCGCCGACAACAGGGTTCAGTGTGCCGGTGATGGCGAGCACGATGACGATGAAGTTGAGCGTGAGCGAGAATGTTATATTGAGCTTGATGGTGCGCATCATGCGCTTGGAGAGCGCGATGAGGTGCGGCAGCTCCTTGACCTCGTCGTCGACGAGCGCGATATCCGCGCCGTCCACGGCGATGTCGCTGCCCACGCCGCCCATCGCGATGCCGACATCGGCGGCCTTGAGCGCGGGCGCGTCGTTCACGCCGTCGCCGATCATGCAGACCTTATCGCCCGCGGCCTGATAGGCGCGGATGTGGGCGAGCTTGTCCTCGGGCAGGCAGTTTGCGTGCACCTCGCCGATGTGGAGCTGCGCGGCAATGGCTGCGGCGGCGTTCAGATGGTCGCCCGTGAGCAGCACGGGCTGGATCTGAAGCGCGGAGAGCTGGTCGATCATGTTTGCGCTCTCCTCGCGGATCGTGTCGGACAGGGCGAGGAAGCCCGCGAACACGCCGTCCACGGCGGCGTAGGTGACGGTGCAGCCCTGCGAGAGCTGGACAACAGCGGCCTTAGCGGCCTCTTCGGGAATGGCGATGTGGTGCTCGGCAAGGAGCTCCGCGTTGCCCGCGAGGAGGGTTTTACCGTCAACGCAAGCGGAGACGCTGCGCCCGGGGACCATCTGGAAATTTTCGGCCTCTTCAAGCGTTATGCCCGTCTCCTGCTGGCAGCAGCGGGTGATGGCCTTGCCGAGCGGGTGCTCAGAATAGCGCTCCGCCGTGGCGCAGAGGCGGTAGAGCTCGTTATCGGAGAGGGAGGGCAGCGCGCTGTGCACCAGAACGACCTTCGGCGTGCCGTAGGTCAGCGTGCCGGTTTTGTTGAAGGCGATCTTCTTCACGGCGGCGAGACGCTCAAGCGCGTCGCCCTCGCGGACGAGAAAGCCGTGCTTCGTCGCGTTGCCGATGGCGGCCATGATGGCAGTCGGCGTTGCCAGCACAAGCGCGCAGGGGCAGAAGACGACCAGAATCGTCACCGCGCGGATGATCTCACCGGAGATGAGCCACGTCAGCGCCGCAGCGGTCAGGGCAATGACGACGATCCATGTCGCCCAGCGGTCGGATAGACCGACGATCTTGGCCTTGTCCGCGTCGGCGGACTGGACAAGGCGGATCATGCGCTGGATGGAGCTGTCCTCGCCAACCTTTGTGGCCTTCATCTCGAAAGCACCGAACTGGTTGACCGTGCCGGAGGAGACCTCGTCGCCGACGCCCTTGTCGACCGGCAGCGATTCACCCGTCATAACGGCCTGATTCACAGATGTCTGACCCGATACGATCTCTCCGTCGACGGGGATGGTCTCGCCGGGCAGCACACGCAGCAGGTCGCCGACCTTGACGGCCTCGGCGGGGACGGTCTTCTCCTCTCTGCCAGAGATGACGTGCGCGGTCTGCGGTGTCAGATGGACGAGCTTTTCGATGCCCGCGCGGGCGCGGGCGACGGTCAGCTCTTCGAGAAGACCGCCGAGCTGCCTGATGAACGCGACCTCACCCGCGGCGAAGTCTTCGCCGATGCAGACCGACGCGATCAGCGCGAGCGAGACGAGCACGTCTGCCTTGATGTCGAACGCCGTGACAAGGCCGATGACGGCCTCTAAAATGATGGGGATGCCGCAGAGGAAGATTGCGACCCCACGAGGCGTCGAACGGCAAGGGGACGAGATCAAAAATGCTGACGATCAGCGCGATGCCGGAGATCACGAGCAGTGTGATATCTTTTTTTGTGCCGCCCAGCTCTAAAAAATGCTCCAGCTTTTCCATTGCCAGTTTCACGGAAGCGACCCCTTTCTGTACCATAGGGGGTATGGGCTTATTATACATATGGGGGTATAGGTTATAAAGCCCGCAAAAAGAGAGAAGCAGCACAAAACTGCTTCTCTTCTTTCGTGCAATTCTACCGAAAACGGGCGCGTGAGAGGGTTTATCTCCTGCTCAGCCCATGTTCGAAAAGCGCTCGACCGCCTTCGTAAAGTTCTCGATCGTTTTGTCCGCGTCGCCGTGCTCGATGCCGTCACGCACGCAGTGCTTGATGTGCCCCTCGAGAACGACCTTGCCGCAGCCGTGCAGCGCGGATTTGGCCGCGTTGATCTGCGCAAGAATATCCTCGCAGGGGACGTCCTCGTCCACCATGCGGTCGATGGCCTGCACCTGACCGATGATCTTTTTGAGCCGGCGGTGCAGATTGTCGGCGTCCATACACTGTTTCATCGTTTGACCTCCATACCTGTTGGGGTATCTGCATTGTACACTCTGCGCCGCGATTTTGTCAATATGCGCTGCCGCGGCGGCTTTGTGCGCCTTTGGCGAAAAAATGGCGTTTTGCGGCAATTTTCTCTTCCTCCGCGGTGTTGCAGAGCAAAAAAAAGTGTGATAGGATATATTAGAAATAGTATGACCGGCGGCCATATTGCCGTCGGAGCGATTTTGAGGTAACCGAATGAAGAAAAGCGACAAAACACCCAAGCAGACCCACCGCCGCGCGGACCCGAACGTCATGGGCCTCCACGCGGATGTGGTGGAGCAGAATATCACCGAGACGCTGGAAACGAACTACATGCCCTACGCGATGTCCGTCATCGTTTCGCGCGCCATTCCGGAGATCGACGGTTTCAAGCCCTCGCACCGAAAGCTCCTTTACACGATGTACAAGATGGGGCTTCTCACCGGCGCGCGCACGAAGAGCGCGAACATCGTCGGACAGACGATGCGCTTAAACCCCCATGGCGACGCCGCGATCTACGACACGATGGTGCGCCTTTCCAAGGGCTACGGCGCGCTGCTGCACCCGTTCGTCGACTCGAAGGGCAACTTCGGCAAGGTCTATTCGCGCGACATGGCGTGGGCGGCCAGCCGATACACCGAGGCGAAGCTCGCGCCCATCTGCGCCGAACTCTTCCGCGACATCGACTCTGACACCGTCGATTTTGTCGACAACTACGATAACTCGATGAAAGAGCCGGCGCTGCTGCCAACAACGTTCCCGAATATCCTGGTCTCGGCCAACCAGGGCATCGCGGTCGGCATGGCGAGCCAGCTGTGCGGCTTTAACTTGGGCGAGGTCTGCGACACGACGATCGCCTTTTTGAAAAATCCTGAGGTGCGCATCAGCGAGACGTTGCTCGCGCCCGACTTCCCGACCGGCGGCGAGGTATTGTACGACCCGCGCGCCATTGAGGACATTTACAACACCGGCCGCGGCGGCGTAAAGGTGCGCGCCCGCTGGCGCTACGACAAAAAAGAAAATCTCATCGAAATTTATGAAATTCCCTACACCACCACGACCGAGGCCATCATGGACAAGGTCGCCGAACTCATCAAGGCGGGCAAGGTCAAGGAAATTTCCGACATGCGTGACGAGACCGACCTCTCCGGCCTCAAGCTGACGATCGACTTAAAGCGCGGTGCCGACCCCGACAAGCTGATGCAGAAGCTCTTCAAGGCGACGACACTGCAGGATACGGCGTCGTGCAACTTCAACGTCCTGATCGGCGGCATGCCGCGCGTGATGGGCGTGCGCGAGCTTTTAGACGAGTGGTGCGCGTGGCGCACCGAGAGCGTCAAGCGCCGCGTGTACTTCGTGCTCAAAAAGCGGCAGGACAAGCTGCACCTCTTAAAGGGCCTTAAAAAGATCCTGCTCGACATCGACAAGGCCATCAAGATCATCCGCGAGACGGAAAAGGAGGCCGACGTCGTGCCGAACCTGATGATCGGCTTCGGCATCGACCAGATCCAGGCGGAATACGTCGCCGAGATCAAGCTGCGCAACATCAACCGCGAATATATTCTAAAGCGCGTGGAGGAGACGGCATCGCTCGAGGCGGAGATCGAAGACTTTGAGGATACGCTTGCGCGCCCGTCGCGCATCCGCAAGATCATCGTCAGCGAGCTTGAGGACGTGCGCAAAAAGTACGCCGAGTCCCGCCGCACCGGCATCCTCTACGACTATGCCGAGGACGCCGAGAGCGAGGAGGACGCCATCGAGGACTATCCCGTGACGCTGTTTTTGTCGCAGCACGGGTACTTTAAAAAGATCACGCCGCAGTCGCTGCGCATGTCCGGCGAGCAGAAGTTCAAGGAGGACGACGCGCTCAGCATGAGCGTGGAGAGCTCCAACGCCGCCGAGCTGATGTTCTTCACCGATAAGGCGCAGGTCTACAAGACGCGCGCGAGCGACTTTGCCGACGGCAAGGCGAGCCAGCTGGGCGATTACCTGCCCGCCAAGCTCGGCATGGACGAGGGCGAGAGCGTCATGGGCATGGTGCTGCCGGGCGACTACAGCGGCTATATGATCTTCTTCTTTGAAAACGGCAAGGCCGCGAAGGTCGAGCTGTCGGCCTACAGGACGACCTCGAACCGCCGCCGCCTGACCGGCGCCTACAGCGACAAAAGCCCGCTCAAGGCGCTGTTGCATCTCAAGGAAGACCGCGAGATCGCCGTCTATTCGACAGAGCCGCGCGTGCTGATCGTCAACACGGCGCTTCTTGGTGTGAAGACGACGCGCACGACGCAGGGCGTCGCGCTTTTGACGCTCAAAAAGAAGTACGTGCTCGACACGGTGCGCTTCCCGGAGGAGACCGGCATCACCGACCTTGCCCGCTACCGCGGCCGCAGCATTCCCGCGACGGGCGCGCTGCTCAAGACGGAGGACAGCGACGACAAGCAGCTCTCGCTGATTTGACGTCGGAAGCCTGAGAGAAACATATGAGGGGAGAAAATTTATGAAAAATAAAAAACTGCGCGAGCAGGTGAAAAGCTATATCATTGTCACGCTTGCCTGCGTGCTGTATGCCTTGTCGTTCGATTGGTTCTATGCACCGAATGGCTTTACGGTCGGCGGCTTTACGGGTATTTCGCAGATCATTAACTTTTTTGCACCCATTCTGCCGGTCGGTACGATGGTCATCGTGCTCAATGTGCCGCTTTTTATCGTGGGACTTAAAAAATTCGGCTTCGCATTTTTGTGCAAGTCCATCTACACGATGACGCTGAGCTCCATTTTGATCGACGTCATCGCGGCCATCCACGAGTTTGCGCCTATGGACCCGCTGCTCGCGTGCCTGTACGGCGGCGTGACGCTCGGTATCGCCTCAGGCCTGCTGTTCCGCGAGGAGACGACGACGGGCGGCTCGGAGCTTGGCGCGTGGATCGTGCGGTCGCACGTTGAACGGCTGTCAATCGGCAACATCTGCCTCGGCATCGACCTGACGATCATTCTGATCTACGCCGCGGTGTTCCACAGCATCAACAACGCGCTCTACGGTGCGCTGGCACTCTACATCACGACGAAGGTGCTCGATCTGGTCGTCTACGGTCAGAACACGGCAAAGGTCGCCTACATCATCAGCGACAAGTATGAGAAGATCATGCAGGAGATGCTGCGGCGCGACATGGGCGTGACGCTCCTGAACGGCAAGGGCGGCTACACGGGCGCGGAGCGTCCGCTGCTGTTCTGCGCCATCCGCAAGAAGGAAGCGGTTTCGATCAAGCGCTATATCAAGGAGCTCGACCCCGACGCCTTTTTCATCGTCTGCGACGCGAGCGAGGTGCTCGGTGAGGGCTTTGGCGAATACGACCCGCAGGGCCTCTAAGGATATCAGGATACAAGGAGGAAGCAGGAATGGATCTTACGACGGTGGAGAAGAATCTCAAAGAGCGCGGCTTCAAGGTGTCCGCCTTCGCGACGGCGAAGGATGCGGCGGACTATCTGAACGCGCAGATCGACGGAGAGAGCGTGTCGTTCGGCGGCAGCATGACGCTCTCTCAGATGGGGCTTTTTGAAAGCCTCGGCAAGCACAACAAGATGTTCAGCCACTGGAACGTGCCCGACGGCATGAACGCTGCCGAGGTGCTCAAAAACGCCTCGACGTGCGACAACTACCTGCTCTCGGCCAACGGCCTTGCCGAAACGGGCGAGATCATCAATATCGACGGCACGGGCAACCGCGTGTCCTCGTCACTCTTCGGCCATAAAAAAGTCTGGTTTATTGTCGGCAGCAACAAGATCGCGCCGACGTATGACGAAGCGCTTTGGCGCGCCCGCAACATTGCTGCACCGAAAAACGCGCAGCGCCTCGGCGTGAAGACGCCGTGTGCCGTGAACGGCGACCGCTGCTACGACTGCAAGAGCCCGCAGCGCATCTGCCGCGGTCTTGTTGTGCTGTGGGAGGCCATCCGCAGCTGCGAGACTGAGGTCGTGCTCGTCGACGAGCCGCTTGGCTACTGAGAAAGAGAGATTTCGCCCAAAAGGAGGGAGCGCCGTGCGCAAAAAGTTCATTCCACTTTCGCTGGCGCTCTGCCTGACGCTCTCGGGCTGCGGCGGCAACGTCGTGCTTGAGCGTTCCTACAGCGTCTCCACGCCGCACAGCGAGGTCTACTGGGAAAATGAGGGTGCGGACACCCTGCGCGCCGACAGCTATCAGGACCTCGTCAATGCGCTGCTGCTGCTCCTTGGCGAGCACAGCGAAGAGGGCGTTGTGCGTATTTACAGCGAGGACGACGCCGCGGCCATGGCCGAGCAGGCCTGTAAGGAGGTGCAGGAGGAGACGGCACTGGGCGCGTATCTTCTTGACTACATCAGCTACACCGACACGCAGGAGCGCGCCTATTACGAGATGCACGTGCGCCTCGGCTACCGCCGCACGGCGGAGGAGCAGGTGGGCATTGTCACCGCGACGAGCACCGAGGCGCTGCCTGACCTTCTGCGCCTGACGGCGCGCGAGGGCGCGCTCAGCCGTATCGCCGTGCGCTTCACGTACTTCACTGCGGACCGTGACGGCATCCGCGACATGGTACGATCTGTGCAGGAGGAGGTCGACCCCGGCTTTACTGAACCGTGGCAGGTGAACTTCTACCCCGATACCGACGATGTCGGCATTGTCGAGGTCGTGCTGCGGGAAGCGTAAAAAAGGATAAGAAAAGAGCCTGAACAAAGCGTTCAAGCTCTTTTTGTGCTTTATAGGGGAGAGAGAAAACGTTAGGAGAGGATCGCGCGGTCGTTGGCGAACTCGTCGCCGCTGGCTTTCGTGAACTGCTCAAGAAGATCGGGCACGGTCAGCTTCTTCTTCTCCTCGCCCGCAATGTCGAGGATGACGTGGCCGTCGTGCAGCATGATGAGGCGGTTGCCGTACTGAATGGCATCGCGCATGTTGTGCGTGATCATCAGCGTGGTGAGCTGGCCCTCGCGCACGATGCGGTCGGTGAGCTCCATGACCTTGGCGGCGGTCTTCGGGTCGAGTGCTGCGGTGTGCTCATCGAGCAGCAGCAGCTTGGGGCGCTTGAGCGTTGCCATCAGCAGCGTGAGCGCCTGGCGCTGGCCGCCGGAGAGCGTCGAGACCTTCGTGGTCAGGCGGGACTCAAGGCCGAGGCCGAGACCGCCGAGCAGCTCGCGGTACTGCTCCTTTTCCTCCTTCGTCACGCCCCAGGAAAGACCGCGGCGCTGGCCGCGGCGGGCGGCGAGGGCGAGGTTCTCTTCGATCCACATCGAGGGGGCGGTGCCCATCATCGGGTCCTGGAACACGCGGCCGATGAATGCCGCGCGCTTGTGCTCTGGCAGGTTCGTGACGTCAGCGCCGTCGATGATGACCTTGCCGGAGTCGACAAAGAACGTGCCGGCGGTGGCGTTGAGCATCGTGGACTTGCCCGCGCCGTTGCCGCCGATGACGGTGACGAAATCGCCGTCGTTCAGCGTCAGACTCAGGCCGTTCAGCGCGGTTTTGGCGTTGATGGTGCCGGGGTTAAAGGTCTTATAAAGTTCCTTGAGTTCAAGCATGGCCGTTGCCTCCGTTCTTTGCGCTCTGGGGCTGCACCTTGTGGCGGAACATCTTGCTCTTCCAGTAGGGGATGGCGAGGAAGACCGCCACGATCAGCGCCGTGATGAGCTTTAAGTCGTTGGTGTTCAGACCGAGCTGCAGCACGATCTGGAGCACGATGTAGTAGATGATCGCGCCGATGGAAACGGCCAGCAGCGTGAGGCCGAAGTTCGTGAAGATCTTGCCGAAGATGACCTCGCCGATGATGACGGCGGCAAGGCCGATGACGATGGCACCGCGGCCCATGTTGATGTCGCTCGAGCCCTGATACTGCGCCAGCAGCGCGCCGGAGAGGGCGACAAGACCGTTCGAGACCATCAGGCCAAGCACGATATTCGAGTTCGTGTTGATGCCCTGTGCGCGCGCCATGTGGGGGTTTGCGCCGGTCGCGCGCAGCGAGCTGCCCTTCTCCGTGCCGAAGAACCAGTACAGGATGGCGATGACCGCGGCTGTGAAGAGAAGCAGCAGCGGCAGGGGATTGTTCATCGAGAGCTCGCGCACATAGCGCTGCGAAAGCAGCAGCGGATATTTATCAACGCTGAGTGCCTGGTTTGCCTTGCTGTCCATGATGCGCAGATTGATCGAATACAGCGCAAGCTGCGTCAGGATACCGGCGAGAATGGCCGGAATACCGCAGCGCGTGTGGAAAAGACCGGTGACGAGGCCTGCCAGCATACCGGCGAGCATCGCGCACAGCAGGGCGATCCAGGGATTGAAGCCGCCGCGGATCAGCATGACGCAGACAGCGCCGCCGGTTGCCAGCGAGCCGTCGACGGTCAGGTCCGCCACGTCCAGAATGCGGAAGGTGATGTAAACGCCGATGGCCATAATGCCCCAGGCGAGACCCTGTGCGGCAGCGCCGGGCAGGGCGTTCATCAGCGACGAAAGAAAACTCATGGGTTCTCTCCTCCTATCTCTTGTTGAGGCAGGAACGGGCTAAGCCCGTCCCTGCCTGCGGGGGGATGTGATCAGATTACTCTTCGATGGCAGTGTAGCCATCGAGAGGCTCGATGCCGAGCGTCTCGCACATGGAGGCGTTGTACTTCGGGGTGGCCTCGGTGAACTCGATGGGCATCTCGGAGATGTCGGCCTCGCCGGTCAGGATCTTGGCGGCCATCTTACCGGTGGTCACGCCGAGGTCATAGTAGCTGATGGAGAGGGTCGCGACGCCGCAGCCCTTGCAGATGCCCTCTTCGCCGCAGATGGCAGGCACGCCCGCGGGAACAAGAACGTTTGCGATGGCCTCGGTGTTGGAAGCGGCGGTGTTATCGGTGGGGACGTAGACAACGTCGGAGTAGTCGGCGGCGGACTGGGTCACGGAAGCGACGTCGTTCGTGTCAGTGAAGGCGAACTCCTGGGTCTCAATGCCCTTGTCGGAGAGGCACTTGGCGACCTCTTCGATCTGGTAGCGGGAGTTGGGCTCGGCGGAGCAGAACAGCAGGCCGACCTTCTTGGCCTCGGGGAACCATTCGGTGATCATGTTGGCCTGAGCCTCGAGGTCAGCGAGGTCGGAGGTGCCGGAGATGTTGCCGCCGACAGTGCCGTTGAAGTCGTCAATATCAAGAGCAACGCCGTAAGCGGTGATGGAGGTGCCGAGGATGGGAATGTCGCTCGTGGCGGCAGCGGCGGCGGTCAGCGCGCCGGTGGCGTTCGCCAAGATGAGATCCACACCGTCGGAAACGAAGCCGTTGACGATGGTGGAGCAGTTGGCGCTGTCGCCGGAAGCGTTCTTGTTCTGGAATTCGACCTGGCCGGGCAGCGCCTCATTCAGCGCGTCGATGAAGCCCTGGGTGGCAGCGTCGAGTGCCTCGTGCTGCACGAGCTGGCAGATGCCGACGGTGTACTTCGTGCCTTCGCCGTCGGTGCTGCCCTGATTGTCATCCTGTGCGGCCTTATCGCCGCAGCCGGTCAGACCCACGCTCAGGCTGAGAACAAGGGCAAGAGAGGCAACAAGAGAAATGATGCGTTTGGTGTTCATGCTTTTTTCCTCCAATTTTTATTTCTCGCTGATAACAATAAAACCCGCTGTAAGGACTTGTGGTCCATACGGCGGGTTCCTTGACTCAACTCTTTTTGAAGTGACCTTCAAGTGTTGGTTCGAAAGACCTTTCAGCTACGGGCATCACAAATCGCTCTTACCTTGTCCTTAAAGTAAAAGTAAGAGTAATAGTAAAAGCGATATGCAACGTTGCTTACAACAGTCTTCATCACTCAAGCTCCAAGTCCTTTCAAAAAGGATGGTAGTAATATAGCACACACAAAAATGGCCGTCAATAGCATTTTTATCCAAAAAACACCATTTATGTAGAAATTTGGCAGGGCACAGCACCGAAAAGCATGTTGTTTACATTAGGAAACGGCATGGGTGTGCTCGCAAAGCTCATTGATCTTCTGCTGTAAGCCCTTGAAATCCTCAAACGACTCGGGCCTGCGGCGCGGATCGCGCAGCAGTGCCGCGGGGTGATACACGGCCATCATCTGAAAGCCGTTCTTTTCGAACCACTGCCCGTGCTCACGCGTGATCTTGAAGTCGGGCTTGATGATGCGCATGGCCGCGATGCGTCCGAGACAGACAATAATCTTGGGCCGCAGCAGCGCGACCTGACGGCGAAGATACCCGATACAGGCGTCCTGCTCCACGCCGAGCGGGTCGCGGTTTTCCGGCGGGCGGCACTTGACGATGTTGGCGATATACACATCGTCGCGCTTGAGGCCGATGATCTCAAGCATGTCGTCGAGCAGATGACCGGCCCTGCCGACGAATGGCACGCCCTGCGCATCCTCGTTCGCGCCGGGGCCTTCGCCGATGAATAAAACTTCAGCATTCTGATTGCCGACGCCGAAGACGACGTTCGTGCGCGTCTCCCACAGCGAGCATTCGCGACAATTTTTGCAGTCGTGTTCCAGAGCTTCCCAGGTATCAGGCATAGTTGTGTTCTCCTGTCGATTTTTTGTCATTTTACCATGATTCGCCGCGCTTTGCAACGCGCGCGGCACGCATTTTTCCATCTGCGCGGGCCATACTGAAAAAAACGGACGCGGAGGAAGGAATGGATCATATCTGGTACTGGTTTGCTTACAGCTTTTTGGGCTATTGCCTGGAAAAGCTCTTCGCCGCAGCGACGAGATCGAGCCACCGGCTGCGGCGGTGCTTCGTGTTCCTGCCGCTGTGTCCGGTGTACGGCTTTGCAATGGTCACGATTTTATTGCTGGGGGCGGAAAAGCTCCCCGGCGCGTGGGAGCAGATCTTGCTCGGTATGCTCGCGGCGACGGCGATGGAATACGTCGTGCACTGGGGCTATGAAAGGCTGTTTCAAGTGCAGTTTTGGGACTATTCTTCGACCAAATGCGACGTGAACGGCCGCATCTGCCTGCCGTTTTCCATCTGCTGGGGAATATTGTCGATGCTCGCCGTGCGGTATGTGCAGCCGGTTCTGGAGGGCTATGCCGCACTGCTTCCAGAGTGGGCCGCGGCGCTGGCGGTGTTCCTCGTCACGCTTGACGGCATCCTGACCGCGCGCGTCCTGCTCACGACGCACGATATCGACGCTTTGACGCCGCAAACGTTGCTCCGAAGTAAAAGAAGGCGAACCGCCTGACGGTTCGCCTTCCTGACTTTATTCATAAATGTTTTTCGATCCAGCTCCACAGGTCGTTATAGACCACGGCACGGCAGTCTTCGTTCAGAATCTCGTGCCGCAGGCCCTTGTAGAGCTTCAGCTCCACGTCGCGCACGCCGGCGCGGCGGAAGGCCTCGTATGCGCGCTTGACGCCCTTGCCCATCTCGCCGACAGGGTCCTTGTCGCCGGAGATGAAGAGAATGGGCGTGTTGCGGTTCATCGACGCGATGTTTTTCGGCGTGCTGATGAAGCGGATGCCGCCGAGCATCTCGTAGAAGAGGCCGATGCTCGCCTTCTGACCGCAGAGGGGGTCGGCAATGTAGGCGTCAACATTGTTGTCGCTCGCGCTGAGCCAGTCGACCTCCGTGCGGTTGGGCGCGAACGCCTTGTTGTAAGCACCGAAAGCCAGCGCCTCCACGCGCGGAGAGTGCGCCTTGAAGCCGTGGCGCTTGCCCGCGGCCTTGGCAACGGCGCGTCCGCCGGAGACCAGCAGGGGAGACTGATGCCCTGTGCCCATGATGATGGCGGCGTCCACGGTGCCGGGGTAGCGGATGAGATAGGTGCGCGTCAGGAACGAGCCCATCGAGTGGCCCATGAGAAAATAGGGAACATCGGGATATTTTTCCTTCGTGCGGCAGCGCAGGGCGTACATGTCGTCCACAACATGCTTCCAGCCGTCGCACGGGCCAAAATAGAGCGTGTCGGCGTCCTTCTCGGCGGAAAGGCCGTGGCCGAGGTGGTCGTTCGCCACGACGGCAAAGCCGTGCTCGGTCATGAATTCGGCAAACGGCGCGTAGCGCATGCCGTATTCCGCCACGCCGTGCGCGATCTGTAAAACGCCGATGATCTCACCGCTCTCGGGCATCCACTCCGCCGCGTGAATGCGCGAGGAGCCGTCCGACGAGGGGAAGTAAAATTCCCTGCAAATAGCCATGGCGCAAAACCCTCCTGCATGATATAATCTTATTCATTAGTATAGCATAAGACGGTCCAAATGAACAAGGGGGTATCTTCATGCAGCGTTATATTTTGGCGCTCGATCAAGGGACGACCAGCTCGCGCGCCATTCTGTTCGGGCGCGATGGCAGTGTCGGCGGACACGCGCAGCGGCCGTTTCGGCAGTATTATCCGCAGCCCGGCTGGGTCGAGCACGACCCGAACGAGATCTGGGAGAGCGAGCGCGCCGTTGCCGCGCAGGCCTTGCGCGAATCGGGCCTTGGCCGCGCGGTCGCGGCGATCGGCATCACGAACCAGCGCGAGACGACGATTCTTTGGGATCGCGCGACGGGCGAGCCCATCCACAACGCCATCGTCTGGCAGTGCCGCCGCACGGCGGACATCGCGGATGCCCTTCGCGAAAAGCGCGGCGTGAGCGAGCTTGTGGCCGAGAAAACGGGATTGCACATCGACGCCTACTTTTCCGCGACGAAGATCAAGTGGCTGCTCGACCACGTCCCCAGCGCGCGGGAAAGGGCCGAGCGCGGCGAAATTTTATTCGGTACGGTGGAGACATGGCTCATCTGGAGGCTGACGGGCGGCAAGGCCCACGTGACGGACTACTCGAACGCCAGCCGCACGATGCTCTTCAACATCCACACGCTTTCGTGGGATGAAGAGCTCTGCGCGCTGCTGGACATTCCGATGAACATTCTGCCGCGTCCCGTGTCCAACTCCGAAGTCTACGGCACGGTGGCGGAGGGCATCGAAGGGCTCGAAGAGCTCGCGGGCGTGCCGATCTGCGGCGCGGCGGGTGACCAGCAGGCGGCGCTGTTCGGGCAGGGCTGCTTTACGCGCGGACAGGCGAAGAACACCTACGGCACGGGCTGCTTCACGCTGATGAATGTCGGCGGCGCGCCGGTGCGCTCGCGCGCGGGACTGGTGACGACGGTGGGCTGGAGCTTAAACGGCGAGACGACCTACGCGCTCGAGGGCAGCGTCTTCAACGCGGGCTCGGCCATTCAATGGCTGCGCGACGAGCTGCAAGTCATTTCGACCTCGCACGAGTGCGACATTCTGGCAGAATCCGTTCCCGACAGCGGCGGCATTTACTTAGTGCCCGCGTTTACGGGCCTCGGTGCGCCGTATTGGGACATGTATGCGCGCGGCTGCGTCGTGGGCATCACGCGCGGCACGACGAAGGCGCACTTCGCCCGCGCAGTGCTCGAATCCATCGCCTATCAGGTCACCGACCTGATGACCGCCATGCGGCAGGACGCCGGCTGCGAGATATCCCTTCTGCGTGTCGACGGCGGCGCGAGCGTCAGCGATTTGATGATGCAGTTTCAGGCGGATTTGCTGCGCATTCCGGTCGACCGGCCCGCGATGGTCGAGACGACGGCGTTTGGCGCGGCATCGCTCGCGGGTCTGGCCGCGGGCGTGTGGAAGGACTTGGACGAGCTGAGCGCTCTCCGGTGCAGCGAGCGCGTCTTCACCCCCGAGCGGGCGCAGTACGAGTGTGAGGAGCTGTACCGCGGCTGGAAGCGCGCCGTCAGCTGCGCGCAGGGCTGGGTCGAGAAAAAGTGAAGGCTGTCACAAAAAATTTATACTTTTGTCGTAAATTATCCATTGAAATGAAAGCCCCGGTAGCTTATACTGTCAATAACAAACCCGAGGACACGGTTTGAAAGGAGAAAGTATTATGGCATTTTTCGATAACTTCAGCAAGAAGGTTCAGGACGTCGCGTTCGTGGCGACTGAGAAGGCACAGCAGGTCGCGGCCGTTGCCGGTGAAAAGGCAAATGCCGTTGCCGATAAGGCCAAGACCGAGTATGAGATGGCATCTGAGCGCCGCAGCATGGACAAGAACTACCGCGCCATCGGCGAGTGGTATGTCTCCACGCTCGAGGGTGACGCGCCCGAAGCGGTCGCCGATATCGTCGCGGCCATCAAGGCCTCTCAGGAGAAGCTCGCCGCTTACGAGGCCGCCAAGGCTGAGGCTGCCGCTGCCAAGAAGGCGCAGGAGCCCATCATCGAGGTGACCATCGAGAAGGACGCGGAAGAGAAAGCGCCTGCTGCGGAGGAACCCAAGGAGCCTTCCGAAGCCGAGGAGACCAAGGAGGACTAAATCCTTCCCAATGTGCGGCGCAGCTCTGGCTGCGCCGCTTTTTTCCAGCTTAGGGCAAATCTGGTCTGCATAATTTGTTTTGTTTTGACTATATGAATAATACCAGGACGGGATATAATACGGCCAACAACCAAAACAAAGGAGCACCCGATCATGAACGATAAAAAGATCAGAAAGCTTGTCCTTGCCGCACTGCTTGCGGCGCTTGTCTGCGTGGCGACGATGGTCGTGCAGATCCCCTCTCCGATGCAGGGCTATGTGAACCTGGGCGACTGCTTCGTGCTGCTGTCCGGCTGGCTGCTGGGCCCCTGGTATGGCTTTGCGGCGGGCGGCATCGGCTCGATGCTGGCAGACATTTTCCTCGGCTATGCGCACTACGCTCCGGGCACCCTGGTCATCAAGGGCGCGATGGCGCTGGTCGCTGCGCTGATGTATGAAAAGATGGGCCGCACTGCGACCTCTCGCATCGCCGGCGGCGTCGTGAGCGAGATCATCATGGTGCTCGGCTATTTCGGCTACGCTTCTCTCCTGCTGGGCAAGGGCCTTGCCGCTGCGGCAAGCATCCCCGGCAACATCTTCCAGGGTGCGGTCGGCCTCGTGGTCGGCGTGCTGCTGGTCACGGTGCTTGAGCGCGCCAAGGTGACGGAGAAGCTGGCATAATAAATTTCTAAAGAGGTGTCAGATCATGGCGGGAATCGTACATGAGGTAGAAAATCATCGTCTGGTGGAACAGGCGGAGCAGGAGGCGGCAGAGGCGGCGCGCGAGCTTGCGGAGATCGCACATCTGCGCCGCGGACAGATCGTCGTCATCGGCTGCAGCACGAGCGAGGTCGTGGGCCATCAGGTCGGCAGCTGGTCGACGCCGGAGGTGGCGGACGCCATCTTCCGAGGGCTCTCCAGCGTATTTTCGCCCATGGGCGTGTATCTTGCCGCCCAGTGCTGCGAGCATTTGAACCGCGCGCTGATCGTGGAGCACGAGGCTGTGCCGAACGGCGAGATCGTCAACGTCCTGCCTCAGCCCAAGGCGGGCAGCTCGTTTGCGACGGCCGCGTACAAAGCGTTCCGCCATCCCGTGGCGCTCGAAGAGATACACGCCGACGCCGGACTTGACATCGGCGGCACGCTGATCGGCATGCACCTCAAAAAGGTCGCCGTTCCCGTTCGCTTGAAGCAGAACCGCATCGGTCAGGCCATTGTGCTGGCCGCGCGGACGCGTCCCAAATTCATCGGCGGCGAGCGTGCGATCTACGATGAGTCTCTCAAAGACGGTTATCCTGATTTCACCGATTGAACCAACACAGCAACAGAAAAAGCGCGATGCCCGATCTCGGGCATCGCGCTTTTTCGTCGGTTCCTATCAAATTTTTCAGGCGAGGAAGCCCTTGAGAATCGTGTCTTCGGCCTCCTCCTCGGTGAGACCAAGGGTCTGAAGCTTTAAGAGCTGGTCGCCTGCGATCTTGCCGATGGCGGCCTCGTGGATGAGCTGTGCGTCGGTCGAATTCGCGGTGATGGCGGGGATGGATTCGATCGTGGCCTTGCCCATGATGATCGAGTCGCACTGCACATGGCCGAAGCACTTGCTGTTGCCGACGACCACGGGGTGGAAGATCTGCTTGGACTCATCCTGCGCGACAGAGCGGGAGATGACGCGGCCGCGCGCATCTTCGCCGTTGAGCTCGATCTCCATGTCGCTCTCGGCGTGCTGTTTGCCGTGAGTGAGAAGGCGCTCGGTGATGACGGCCTCGGCGTCCTTGCCGCAGACGATCTTCGTTTTGCGCACGGTGGAGTCGATGCCGCGGATCTGCACGGTCTCCATCTGGATGCTCGCGCCCTCGTCAAGGTAGACGATCGTGGTGGGGTTCATCACGCGAGAACCCTCGCCGTCGCCCTCGCCGTAGTGCTTTTCCACATAGCGTACGTGGGAGTTTTTGGAGACGTAGAACGTGTGGACGCCGTCGTGGCGGCTCTCGTTGCAGCCGGAGTTGTGGATGCCGCAGCCTGCGACGATGTCGACGTCGCAGTTTTCGCCGACGTAGAAGTCGTTGTAGACCATTTCGGTCACGCCGCTCTTGCTGATGATGACGGGGATGTGGCACTGCTCGCCCTTCGTACCGTCCTTGATGCGGATGATGATGCCGCTTTTACCCTCGGGCTGCGGGTCGATGGCGATGTGCTCAGTGGACTGGCGCGCCTCGCATCCGCTGTCCTTTCGAATGTTGAACGCGCCGACGGGCTTGCCTGTCAGATCGGCGATCTTTTCAAGCAGGGAAGCGTCGATTTCGGTGATCATATTGTGTACTACCTCCTTACTTGTTCAGCACCGGGCAGGAGCCCAGCGTGTCCGCCATGATGAGCGGGAAAATTTCTTCTGTGCTGCCGCGGTGCTTGAGCTCGCCGCCGCCCACGACGACGATCTCGTCGGCGAGCTGGATGATGCGCTCCTGATGCGAGATGATGATCATCGTCGCAAGCTCGCGCTGGCGCAGCTGCTCGAACGTCTCAGTCAGGCGGGCGAAGCTCCACAGGTCGATGCCGGCCTCAGGCTCGTCGAAGATCATCAGCTCGCTGCCGCGGGCAAGGAGCGTTGCGATCTCGATGCGCTTGACCTCGCCGCCGGAGAGGGAGACGTCGACCTCGCGGTCGAGATAGTCGTTGGCGCAGAGGCCTACCTGTGTGAGGTACTTGCAGCACTTGTCCTTGCTGAGGTTTGCATCGCCCGAGGCGATGGTCAGAAGGTTGCGCACCGTGATGCCCTTGAAGCGCGGCGGCTGCTGAAAGCCGTAGCTGATGCCGAGTTTCGCACGCTCGGTGATGCCAAGGTGCGTGATGTCCTGACCGTTGAAGAGGATCTGGCCGCCCGTCGGCGTGACAAGGCCCATGATGACCTTGGCGAGCGTCGTCTTGCCGCCGCCGTTGGGGCCGGTGAAGACGATGAGCTTGCGGTCAGGAATGTCGATGGAAATGTCGTTTAAGATCGTCTGCTCTCCCTCAGGGGTGGAGACGGTATAGGTGATGTGCTTCAGTTCCAGCATGAAAAGAAGACCTCCTTACAGAAACTGCCATTGCTTGTCTTTAGTATGGACCGGATGGCAGAGAATGAAAAGTTGCAAATGCAACAAAATGCACAAAAATACAAAACAAATGTAGTTTACCAGAAAAAATGGAAAAAATCAACGAGAGAGGTGCGATTTTCAAGATTTTCTTTTTCCCTGCGGGAAATAGGGGAATATCGGCTCTGCACGCCTGAAAAATGCCCGCATAGGATAGAGACGAGAACCGTTCCGGAAAGGGGAAGAAGAACATGACGGAAATAAAAAAGCCCTGCGCCTGCGACTATGAAGCATGCCGCGAGGTGTGGAAGCGCGTCGCGCCGGGGGAGGACCCGTACCCGATGGAGGACAATGCGAACACACAGATGAGCGCACAGGATAGCGAGCTCACGCTCCCAGGCGCGGAGGCGGACCCTTGCTGCATGGGCAGCGAGGCAAGCGTATCGGTCGAGGTGCTGCAGGGCTTTCTGCGCGAGGAACTTGGCGATGCGCAGGTGTACGCGTATCTCTCCTCGTGCACGCCGCGGCGCGAGATGGCGCGAGCCTTCCGCGCGCTGAGCGAGGACGAGAAGCGCCACGCGCGCGATCTGGCTGCCGCGATCTACTTAATCACCGGCAAGGCATACTGCCCGCGCGTGTGCGTGGAGCAGCCGGATACGTGCGACCTCTGCGCGCTGCTGCGCAGCCTCTACCATGCGGAGGCCTGTGCGGGCTACAATTACGCCCGCGCGGGAGAGGAGACGCTGGACCTGTGCCTCAGCAAGCTGTTTGCGGCGATGAGCGAAGACGAATACCGCCACGCAGAGCTCTTGATGAAGCTCCTCGGGCGGAAGATGAACGTCTGACGGGCAGAAAAAAGCGGAGCAGGAGAAATCCTGCTCCGCTTTGCTGTGCTTGAGTCATTCAATCGAGATGATATAGTAATAGACCGGCTGGCCGCCGCAGATCAGATTGACCTCGGCATCCGGGCACTTGCGGGTGAAGGCGTCGCACGCCTTGTGCGCGTCCTCTTCATTCACATCCTCGCCGTAGAAGACGGTGATGAACTCCGCTTCGCGGGACGCTGCCTCATCGGAGAGCCCGTCGAGCAGCGCGGAGACATCGCGGTCGGTGCCGAGCAGCTTGCCGTCCAGAAGTGCCAGATAATCGCCCTCGTGGATATCGAAGCCGTCAAAATCGGAATTGCGCGCGGCGTAGGTGATCTGCGCGGTGGAGACGCACTGCGCGGCGTCCGTCATCGCCTTGGCGATGGCGTCTGCGTCGCTCATGTCGGGATCGACGGCCATCATCGCGCTCACGCCCTGCGGGATGGAGGCGGTTGGGATGACCACGACGGTCTTCTCCGTCAGGCCGATGCACTGCTGTGCGGCCATGATGATGTTCTTGTTGTTCGGCAGCACGAAAACGGTGTGCGCGGGGACCTTTTTGATCTCCTTGAGGATGCTCTCGGTCGAGGGATTCATAGTTTGTCCGCCGCTGATGACGCCGTCGGCGCCAAGGTCGGTGAAGACGTTCGCAAGGCCCTCACCCGCGCAGACCGCGAGGAAGCCAAAGTCCTTTTCGGGCTCGGCTTCACCGGCATTTTCGTGCTCGGCAGCTTCGAGCTCCTGCTCGATGGCCTCAAGGTCGTCGGTGGACTGGGCCTTGCCGCCGGCGGCGAGCTGCTGGGCCTGCGTGCGCATGTTCTCGATCTTCGCGAGCTCGAGCGTGCCGTACTTCTGCGCCTCGGTCAGCGCCTCGCCCGGAATGTCGGTGTGAACGTGGACTTTGAAAGCCTCGTCGTCCTCGCCGATGACGAGCGAATCGCCGATGCCGTCGAGGAAGCGGCGGAACGGCTCAATGCTGCGTCCGCTCTTGCGGACGATGAACACGGTGTCGAACGTGAAGGTGATGTCCTCTTCGTTGAGCATGGCAAAATCGGCCTTCTCCTGTGCATTCTCTTCGGTGAGCTCGGGGCGCTCCTCGCCGCGCAGGGCGCTGAGCATACCGCCGAGAATCAGCAGGAAGCCCTTGCCGCCCGCGTCGACGACGCCGGCCTTTTTGAGAACGGGGTTCATGTCAGTCGTCTGCGCGAGCGTGATCTCGCCCTGGGCGATGGCCTGCTCGATGACGTACTCGACGCTGTTGTGCTCCTCGGCCGCGTTCACGGCGCGCTCGGCAGCGAGACGCGAAACGGTCAGGATCGTGCCCTCGGCGGGCTTCATCACGGCGTTATACGCCGCGGCGACACCCTCCTGAAGCGCGGCGGCAAACGCCGCGCCGTCGGCCTCCTTGCAGCCCTTGAGCTCCTTGGAGATGCCGCGGAAGAGAAGCGACAGAATGACGCCGGAGTTGCCGCGCGCGCCGCGCAGCAGCGCGGACGCCGTGACAGAGGCGGCCTGATCGACCGTCGCGGGCTCGATCTTCTTGAGCTCCTGCGCCGCGGTCTGGATGGTAAGACTCATGTTCGTGCCCGTGTCGCCGTCGGGAACGGGGAATACATTCAAATCATTGATAGCTTGCTGTGCCTGTGCGATGGAGACGGTGCCGAAGAGCAGCATCTCCTTGAACATGGCACCATTGATGGTATCGTGCATAGGATGATGTCCTCCTCGGTTTTTAGAGATTCATGCTGTCGACGCAAACGTCGATGCTGCGGATGCTTGCGCCGGTGTTTTCGCTGACCATATAGCGCACCTGATTGATGATGGAGCGGCAGACGGCGGCGATGTTCACGCCGTGCTCCACAACGATGTGCAGCTCGATGGAAATGTCCCCTTCTTCGTGGGGAATGATGCGCACGCCCTTGCTCATCGCCTCGCGGCGCAGCAGGTGGACGAGCCCGTCGGTCATCGAGCGGTAGGCCATGCCCTTGACACCAAAGCAGCTCGTGGCCGCGGCGCCGGTGATATTAGACAGGGCTGCGTCAGAAATGCTGACTTCGCCCTTTTCGGTTTGTAGCCTGATCATGGAAGATACTCCTTTCTCCCTGGTCGATATGATATGACCATATCATTATATACGAAGCGGTGCAGAATAACAAGAGAAAATATTTTGCGTAAAATGCGGGAAAATGCCAAGGACTCTATTGAAAATAAACGGAAATTCACGTATTATGGAAACTAACGAGTTCATTGCGCCCGCTTTGGGCGCTGCGGAGGGATAAACATGAGAGTGATCACAGGCTCGGCGCGCGGACGGCGGCTGGGCGAGCTCAAGGGCATGGAGACCCGCCCGACGACCGACAAGGTCAAGGAAAGTATTTTTAATTGTATCCAGTTCGACGTGGAGGATGCGCGCGTGCTCGATCTTTTTGCGGGCACGGGGCAGCTCGGCATCGAGGCGCTCTCGCGTGGGGCAAAAAGCGCGCTTTTTGTTGACAAGCGTGCAGACGCGGTCAAGCTCGTGCGCGAAAATCTCGCGCTGTGCCATCTGGAAGAAAACGCGCAGGTCATCTGCGGTGATTCGCTCGCCGCGCTCGGCACGCAGAGCGGGAGGTTCGACATCATCTTCCTCGATCCGCCGTACGAAAGCGGACTTTTGGAGCAGGCGATGGAAAAGATTGCGCAGTTTGACATTTTATCACCCCATGGTATAATGGTCGCGGAAAGTCCGCAGAACCAGACGCTTCCCGAGCTTCCCGCGCCGTACGGACTGTATCGCGAGTACCGCTACGGCAAGATCAAGGTGAGCATCTATCACCGCGCGGTGGAGGAAGAGGCATGAGAATCGCAGTGTTTCCCGGCTCGTTCGACCCTGTGACGATCGGGCATCAGGACATTATCGCGCGCGCATCGAAGCTCTTTGACCGCGTGTATGTGTCCATCGTGCCGAACGGGACGAAGACGCACCCGATGTTCACCGACGAGCAGAAGCTCGCGCTCATGCGCGCGAGCGTCGAGGAGTTCCCCAATGTGGAAGCTGAGCTCGGCGGCGGACTTCTGACCGACTACGCGCTGCGCAAAAACGCGCAGTTTCTCGTGCGCGGCGTGCGCAACAGCGTGGATTTTGACGCCGAGCAGCAGCTTTCGCTCATCTATCGCGATGTGTCGGACGGCGCGCTCGAAACGGTGCTGCTGGTCGCGGAACCGAAGTATCAGCACATCAGCTCCACGATGGTGCGCGAAATGATCAAATACGGACAAGACCTTGAAAAATATATGCCGCTGCGCGCGGCGGAGCTTGTGAAAGGATGGAGAGAAGACCATGGCGAACAATGATGTGCAGCATCTTTTGGATATGCTTTACGAGATGATCGACGGCGCGAAGAACGCGCCGCTGACGAGCGACAAGTGCATTCTGAACCGCGACGAGGCGCTCGACCTGCTCGACGAGATTCGCGCCCAGCTTCCGGTGGAACTTTCCCGCGCGCAGGAGCTCATCCGCGCAAAGGAGGACTATGTCAAGGCCGCCAAGCGCGACGTCGAGCGCATGATGCAGCAGGCCGAGCAGGACGCGAAGAACAAGGTCTCCGAGACCGAGGTGCTCGGTATCGCCCGCGAAAAGAGCCACGAGATCGTCAAAAAGGCCGAGGACCGCTCGCGCGAAATGTACCGCGTGGCCAACGAGTACACCGAGGATGCGCTGCGCCGCACCGAGGAGGCCATCCAGATGGCGCTCGAGGAGGTCAAGCAGTCCCGCGTGCGCTTCCGCGCCGCCTCTGCCGAGCAGATGCAGAAGCGCCGCGAGGAGCTGGCACAGTCGGCTGAAAAGCAGACGCAGAACGGATAAAATTTTGTCAAAAGTGACAAAAACCGACATGATTGGTAGACATAATCTATATTTGGGCATAGCATAAAGGGCCGCCACAAGATATTGTGGCGGCCCATTTTTAACCAAAACCAAAGTAGAACATGCGTTTTAAAAATACGGCGCACTGGCCGAATTTTCGCAGGAAAAAGCGATAAAAGGCTTGAAATCTCAGGGAAATTTCTGCTTGCATTTTTTATGTGAATCTCGTATACTCAAAACAAGGGTGGGGGAAAGTGGTGTATCATACCATGAAAATGGCTTACTTTCCCACATAAGCATCAGATCGGACGCGGCACGGCTTTTTCCAAAATGAAGAAAAGGCCGCGCTTTCGTGCCCTCTGTATGCGAAAATGCACAGAAAAGGGGGCCAGCCGCCGTGACGGGTCAGTATCAGCACACGATCGACGCCAAGGGGCGGCTCTTTATCCCCGCGAAGCTGCGCGAGGAGCTCGGCGACACGTTTTATGTCACCATGGGCATGGACTCCTGCCTGAGCATCTATTCCGACGCCTCCTGGGCGCGCTTCACCGAAAAGTTTGAAAGCCTGCCCTACACGAAGACCAAGGCCATGCGCCCGCTCTTCGCCAACGCCGCCAAGTGCGAGCCCGACGCGCAGGGGCGCATCGTGCTGCCGCAGAAGCTCAGAGCCTACGCCCACCTTGAAAAAGACGTGGTCGTGATCGGTGTTTCGAACCGCGCCGAGATCTGGAATGCGGAGAAGTGGGCAGAGATCGAGGCCGAGGAGCTCAATCCCGAGAATCTGGCCGCCGTGATGGAAGAGCTGGGATTCTGATATGGAAGAGAACTACGGCCATAAGCCGGTACTGCTGCACGAGTGCCTCGGCGCGCTCGCCATCAAGCCCGACGGCATCTATGTGGACGGCACGCTCGGTCGCGCCGGACATTCGCTCGAGATCGTGCGCCGCCTGACGACGGGCCGTCTCATTGCGCTTGACCGTGACGAGACCGCGATCGAAGCGGCAAACCGCCGCCTCGGCGATTATTTGGACAAGGTCACGCTCGTCCACAGCAATTTCAGCGCGCTCGACGCTGTGCTGCACGAGCTGGGCGTCCACGGCGTGGACGGGATGCTTTTTGACCTCGGCGTTTCCTCCCCGCAGCTCGACGAAGCGCAGCGCGGGTTTTCCTACAAGCAGGACGCGCCGCTCGATATGCGCATGGACGAATCCGCCGCACTGACCGCGCGCGAGGTCGTGAATACCTATTCTTATGAAGAGCTGCGCCGCATCCTCTTTGAATACGGCGAGGAGCGCTATGCGCCCGCCATCGCGAAGAGAATTTGCCAGCACCGCGAGCAAAAGCCCATCGAAACGACGCTTGAGCTCGCCGATATCATCCGTTCGGCCATGCCCGCGAGCGCGCTGCGCGAAAAGCAGCACCCTGCCAAGCGCAGCTTTCAGGCCATCCGCATTGCCGTGAACGACGAGCTGGGCGAGCTTCCGCCGATGCTCGACGCGGCGGAGAAAAATCTGAAACCGGGCGGACGGCTCGCGGTCATCACGTTCCACTCGCTCGAAGACCGCATCGTCAAGAAGAAATTACAGGAGCTTGCACAGGGTTGCATCTGCCCGCCGGAATTTCCGGTGTGCGTGTGCGGACGAAAGCCAAAGGTCAAGCTCATCACAAGAAAGCCCATCGTTTCGGGCGAAGAAGAACTCGCAGAGAATCCCCGTGCCCGCAGCGCCAAGCTGCGCGTCGCGGAAAAGTGCTGACAACAGCCGAAAATACGCAAAAGAAAGGAGATCGCCATGGCCAGCCGCAGAGAGCAGAACATGAAATACCGCCGCTACAGCGGACGAGTCAATGGCAATCTCGCTTACGATCCCGCCTACGAAGAGCGCCAGCGCAGGCTGCGCCGCGAGCGTGAATACGAGCGCGAGCACGAGCGTCAGCGCGAGGAATTCATGCGTCCCCCGCAGCGGAAGGTGCAGAAAAAGGCTGCGCCCGTCCGCCGTCAACGCGAAAAGGTCTCGCTCGGCACGCTGTGCGGCTTTATGGCGCTGGCCGCAATGGTCGCGCTGATGATCATGTGCCGCGCACAGCTGACGGAAATCTCCGCGCAGGTCGTCTCCGTGCAGAAGGAGATCTCCGCGCTCGAGGACGAGCATGTCGCGCTGCTCACGCGCTACGAAAAAACCTTTGACCTCACCACCATCAAGGAGGCGGCGGCCGCGGCCGGTATGGCCAAGCCCAGCGCCTCGCAGGTCTACTACATCGACCTGTCGGAGCCCGACAGCGTGGTCGTCTACCAGCAGAAGAGCCAGAACGTTTTGTCGCGGGCGCTCACGTCGCTTGGCAGCGGCGTATGCGCAGTGGTGGAATATTTCAAATGAGCGAAGCTATACATAAGGAGTAAGGAGCTTCCTTACTCCTTTTCCATTTTTAAGGAGGATGAACGACTGTGGCACCACGCCCCCAGAACCAGAAAAGACGGCCCGAATCCGCGCGCCGCGCAAACCGCATCATTCAGACAAGAACGCTGCTGCTTCTGGGCGTGTTCGGCGTGCTGACGTTTGTGCTGCTCTTCACCAAACTCTATCACTGGCAGATCACCGAGCACGACGAGCTCCAGTCCGTCGCTGTGCGCCAGCAAACGCTGCGCACCACGGTGGAGGCGAGCCGCGGCACGATCTACGATCGAAACGGCACCATCCTCGCGATGTCCGCCTCGGCGGAGGATATTTTCCTCTCTCCGAAGGAGATCATCGAAAACGATCAGGATCAAAACCTGATCGCGGGCGGCCTTGCTGAAATTCTGGACCTTGACCCCGCTGACATTCTCAAAAAGATGGAGAAAACGAACTCGCAGTACGAAGAGCTCAAGAAAAAAGCGGATGACGAGCTTGCCGACAAGGTGCGGGAATTCATCAATGAAAACGACCTGAAGGGCGTTTTCATTCGTCCGACGAGCAAGAGGACCTATCCCAAGGGGACGCTCGCCTCACAGGTCATCGGCTTTACCAATGACCTCGGCGGTGCGATGGGACTTGAGGCGGCGTACAACGACGAGCTGACCGGCGAGAACGGTATGGTCGTCACCGCGCGCGACCGCGACGGCCGCTCCGTGCTCTACCAGTACGACCAGTATTTCGACGCGGAAAACGGCTGCGACCTGCACACGACGCTCGACACGACCATCCAGTATTACCTTGAGAAAGGTGTGCAGGAGCTCGAGGCGCGCTTCGGCACTGGCAAGGGCGCCGAGGGCATCGTCATGGACGTCAACACCGGCGCGGTGCTGGCGATGGCGTCGCTGCCGACCTACGACTTGAATTCCCCAGGCACGGTCTACAACGACTTTCTGACCTCCGGCATGACGGAGGAGCAGGTCCTCGAAAACATGAGGGACCTTCTCAACAAGCAGTGGCGCAGCAAGGCCATCAACGACACCTACGAGCCGGGCTCCACGTTCAAAACACTGACGCTCGCGATGGCGCTTGAGGAAAACGTTGTCGACCTGAACACGGGCTTCTATTGCAGCGGCAGCGTAAAGATCGAGGGCGAGACCATCAACTGCTCCAAGCGCGCGCCCGGTCACGGCCAGCAAAACCTGACGCAGGCGTTCGCCAACTCCTGCAACCCCGCGTTCATCAACATTGGCCTTCGCATCGGCAACGACAAGTTTTACCAGTACATGCTGGACTTTGGCCTGACGGAGAAGACCGGCGTCGACACCACGGGCGAGGCCAGCGGCTTCGTCAACAGCGAAATTAAATATTCGACGCTGGCGCTGGCGTGCTACGCCTTCGGCCAGAACTTCAACGTCACGCCCATCGCGCTGCTGGCGGCGCAGTGCGCCTGCGTTAACGGCGGCTACCTCTATACGCCCTATCTTGTCGAAGAGATCACCGACCAGGACGGCAACGTCGTCTCCAAGCACGACTTCACGCCCATCCGTCAGGTCGTCTCCGAGGAGACGTCCGCGCTTGTGCGCGACATCATGGAGTATGAGGTCACAAGCGGCACGGGCAAGAACGGTCAGGTCGCGGGCTACCGCATCGGCGGCAAGACCGGCACGGCCGATAAGGTCGGCGGCGGCGTCATCGTCTCGTTCGTGTGCTTCGCCCCCGCGGATGACCCGCAGGTGATGATGCTCCTGACGCTCGACGAGCCGAGCAAGTGGACCGGTACCTACGTTTCCGGCGGTAACATGGTCGCCCCCGTGGCGAGTTCCGTCATGGGCGAGATCCTGCCGTATCTCGGCATTGAGCCGAGCTACACCGCTGAAGAGCTCGTCGGCGCGGATAAGACTGTGCCGAACGTCGTCGGCCTCAGCAAGGACGCGGCGGCCGAGCGCCTGAGCGCGAACGGCTTCAGCTTCCGCACCGTCGGCAGCGGCGATACCGTCACCGACCAGACGCCCGCAGGCGGCGCGATCGTACCGAACAGCGCGGAGATCATCCTCTACCTCGGCGCGGAGAAGTCGACTGACAAGTGCATCGTCCCAAACGTCGTGGGCGACAGCGCCGCGACCGCGAACCAGAAGATCGTGAACGCGGGGCTTATCATGGGCGTTTCCGGCGCGACGAACGCAAGCTCGTCCACGGTGCGCGCCATCTCGCAGAGCATCGCCGCGGGCACGGAGGTCGAGGCCGGTACGGTCGTGCGCGTCCAGTTCAGCGACAGCTCGGTGCGCGACTAAAGACAGCAAGACCCAATTCCGAAAGGAATTTTTCAAACGCAGTTATCTGAGCTTATTTCCGCATTAGAAGACAAAACGGTGCATGCGCCGCCTGACCTGATAGTCAGAGGCCTTGCGCTCGATTCCCGCAAGGTAGAAGAGGGATTCCTCTTCTTTGCCCTGCCGGGGGAGAAGGAGGACGGCGGCGAGTTTATCGCCGAAGCCAAAGCGCGCGGCGCGGCCTGCGCCGTGTGCGAGCATCCGCCGGAGACGGAAATTCCCTATATCTTAGTGCCGGATGCGCACAAAGCGCTTGCGCTTTGCGCGGCGGTATGGTATGGTACTCCGGCGGGAAAACTCACCGTGGTCGGCGTGACCGGCACAAACGGCAAAACGACCACGACGTATCTCATCAAACAGCTTTTGGAGCGCACGAAGGGCGCAAAGGTCGGCCTGATCGGCACGAATCAGAATTTGATCAGTGACAAGACCATCCCGACCGACCGCACAACGCCCGACGCGCTGACCGTGCAGCGCCTGCTCGCCCAGATGGTCGATGCGGGCTGCACCTATGCCGTGATGGAGGTCTCGTCCCACGCGCTGATGCAGAGCAGGGTAGAAGGAATCCGATTCCGCGTCGGTGTTTTCACGAACCTGACGCAGGATCATCTTGACTACCACGGCACGATGGAGGCCTACTGCGACGCGAAGTCGAGGCTTTTCGACCAGTGTGACATCGCCTGCGTCAACGGTGACGATGCGTGGACGGAGCGCTTGCTCGCCCGCTTTACGAGCGAGCGGATCACATTCGGGCAGGGCATGACGAATGACCTTGTCGGCTGGCGTGCCCGCTACGAAAACGACTGTGTGCGCTTTACCGCCTGCACCGACTTCGACCACGAGGAGACGAAAATCGGCATCCCCGGCGGCTTTTCGCTCTATAACGCGCTCGCGGCGCTCTGCGCCGTGCAGGCGCTCGGCGTGCCGCTTTCCGACGCGGCAAAAGCGCTGACGGAATGTGTCGGCGTTAAGGGGCGGTGCGAGGTCGTACCGCTTGATGCACCGTTCACCGTCATCATTGACTATGCGCACACGCCCGACGGGCTCAAAAATATTCTCTCCACGGTCTGCGGCTTTGCCGACGGGCGCGTCATCGCGCTCTTTGGCTGCGGGGGAGACCGCGACAGGACAAAGCGACCCCGCATGGGCCGCATCGCCGCGGCGCTCTCGGACTTCGTTGTCCTCACGAGCGACAATCCCCGCACCGAAGACCCTTACACCATCCTGCGCGATGTGCTCCCCGCCATTTTGGAGAGCAGAACGCCGTTCGCCGTCATCGAGAACCGGCGCGAGGCCATCGGCTTTGCTCTGCGCGAGGCGAAAGCGCGCGACGTCGTCGTCCTCTGCGGCAAGGGGCACGAGACCTATCAGGAGATCGGAACGATAAAATACCACCTCGACGAGAGGGAGGTCGTGCGCGAGAGGTTCGCGCAAGTACAAAGGAAGGACGCCGCCGACGCGGCGAAGGAAAACGAACATGAAGATCATCATTGCCTGCATACTGAGCTTCGCGGTCTCCGCGATCACGGGAAAATTTCTGGTCCCTGAGCTGAGAAAGCTCAAGGCCGGACAGAGCATCCGCGAGGACGGCCCCACCTGGCACGCCGGAAAGGCCGGCACGCCGACAATGGGCGGCTTAATGTTCATCCTCGGCATCTTCGTCTCTATCCTGATCTGCGGCTGGAAGGGCATGATGGCGGGGGACTTTGAGCACCTCTACATCTTCTTTTTTGCGCTGATCTTCGGCGGCATCGGCTTTTTAGACGACTTTGAAAAGGTGAAGCACAAGCAGAACCTCGGCCTTACGGCCATTCAGAAGTTCCTGCTCCAGCTCGCCGCGGCGGTCGCGTTCCTCTGCCTGATGCGCTTTGAGGGTATGCTGACGCCGAACCTCTACGTGCCGTTCTTCAACACGCAGATCGTCATGAGCTGGTGGGTGTACATGGTGTTCGCGGCGTTTGTCATCGTCGGCACGGTCAACGCCGTCAACATCACGGACGGCATCGACGGCTTGGCCGGCAGCGTGACGGTGCCGGTCGGCCTGTTTTTCACCGTGCTCGCCATCTGGTGGCAGGGCTATGAGCAGCTCGGCATTTATGCTGCGGCGCTCGTCGGGGGAATTCTCGGCTTCCTCATCTATAATTTCCACCCCGCCAAGGTCTTCATGGGTGACACAGGCTCGCTGTTTCTCGGCGGCACGGTGGCGGCGCTGGCTTTTGCCTACGATATGCCGCTCGTGCTGATCCCTGTCGGCTTTGTCTACATCTGCGAGACGCTGTCCGACATTTTGCAGGTCATCTACTTCAAGGCGACGCACGGCAAGCGCCTTTTCAAGATGGCGCCGCTGCACCACCACTTTGAGCTCTGCGGCTGGAGCGAAGTAAAGCTCGTCGCCGTGTTTACCAGCGTGAGCGCGCTGTGCTGTCTGGCGGCGCTGTTCGGAGTACTCAACAGATTTCATTTTTGAGAAACGGCAAGCCGTTTCTCAAAAATGAGAGGGGATGCGCGGCGCTCTGTGCCTCGCCGCCCTTGGCGGCTCGACACTCACTCTGCGAGAAGTATTTTTCGCCACGCACCGGTCGCGGCGAAAAATGATTAAAAATATTTCGCGCCTGCGGGCGCGAAAGTCTGCGACGCTTGGTTGCAAAATGGAGGCAAACTCGCGCAGAGCGCGAGTTTGCAATCAGTATGAAAGGGGGAAGACTGCATGACCAAGGAAGAACGCTTGCTGCGGCAGGAGCAGCGCGAGCGGGCGAAGGCCATCGAGGCGGCGGCGCGCGAAGCGGGCCGCGGACCGCTGGACCTTCCGTATCTTCTGCTGGTGCTTACGCTCGTGGGCGTGGGCCTGATCATGCTGTTTTCCGCAAGTTTCCCCTCGGCCTACTATGAAGAGGGTAACCCCGCGCACTACCTCATCCGTCAGGGCATTTTTGCGATCCTCGGTATCACGGCGATGTTTATTGTCGGCAAGATCAACTACGAGCGCTATCGCGCGGTGGCGAAGATGCTGCTGATCTTTTCCATCATCCTGCTGGTGCTCGTTCTGATCCCGGGCATCGGCACGGGCCGACTGACGCACGGCGCGCAGCGCTGGATCCGTCTCGGACCCATCCAGTTCCAGCCGTCTGAGATCACCAAGGTCGGCATCATCCTCTATTTTGCCGACAGCATTTCGAAGAAGAAAGACAAAATGGCCACGCTGCGCTACGGCATCGTGCCCTATGCTGCCATCCTCGGCGTGATTGCGGCGCTGATGGCGAAGGAGCCGCACTTTTCCGGTATGGTGCTGCTGCTCGGCATCGGTGCTGTGATGATGTATGTCGGCGGCATCCGCAACTACTGGGTCGGTCTCGGCTTTGCGCTGGTGCTGCTGGTGATCTACGCTTTTGCGACCGGCATCATCACCTACAACTCGAGCCGAATCGACATCTGGCTCGACCCGTTCAACGAAGAGTGGATGCGCGATAAGGGCTATCAGATCCGGCAGAGCTTGCTCTCCATCGGTTCGGGCGGATTGTTCGGACTGGGCCTTGGCAAGAGCCGGCAGAAGTTTCTGTTCCTGCCCGAAGAGCACAACGACTTTATTTTCGCCATCATCTGCGAGGAGCTCGGCCTTGTCGGCGCGACGATCATCATGGTCATGTTCGCGCTGCTCATCATCCGCGGCTACTGGATCGCCCTGCACGCGCGCGACCGCTTCGGAAGCCTTCTTGCCGTCGGTGTGACGACGCAGATCGCCTTGCAGGTATTCCTGAACATCGCGGTCGTAACGAATCTGATCCCGAACACGGGTATTTCGCTGCCGTTTTTCAGCTACGGCGGCACGGCGCTTGCCGTGCAGCTGGCCGAGGTCGGCATCGTACTGAGCGTTTCGCGTCAGATGCGCTGACGCGGGAAGGAGAAAACGGCTATGAAGGTCATCTTTACCTGCGGCGGCACGGCGGGGCATGTCAACCCCGCGCTCGCGCTCGCGGGCTATATGCGGGAAAAGGACGCGGGCACGCAAATCTTATTCGTCGGCGCGGAGCGCGGACTGGAGCGCGATTTGATCGCGCACACGGACTATCCGTTCCGTACGGTGAACATTTCATCGTTCCACCGCTCGTTCAGGCCTGCGGAGATCAAGCACAACCTTGTCTCGCTCAAAAATCTCGCCCACGCCGAGCGTGAGGCGAACGCCATCTTACACGATTTTCACCCCGACATAATCGTCGGCACCGGCGGCTACGCGAGCTATCCACTCGTGCGCTACGGCGCAAAGGCGGGCATCCCGACGGCGGTGCACGAGTCAAACATTGTGCCGGGCCTGACGACGCGGCAGTTAGAGCCCCACTGCGACCGCATCATGGTTGGCTTTGAGGACTGCCGCGCGCACTACAAGCACCCCGAAAAGGTGGTCGTGACCGGTACGCCTGTGCGCGGCGACTTCTTCACGATCAGCAAGCAGCAGGCGAAGGAAAGACTCGGCATGAACGACGGGCGCAAGCTCATCGTCTCGTTCTGGGGCAGCCTCGGGTCGAACGCGATGAACCGCGCGATGGCGGAGTTTCTGGCGCTTGAGAGCGCGAAGGAGCCCTTTTACCATATCCACGGCGTCGGCGAGATCTGCTGGAAGCCGATGCAGCAGTGGATGCACGATGACGGGCTGGAGATCACCGAGCATCCCGCGCTCGACGTGCGCGAGTACATCTACGACATGGCGACTGTCATGCGCGCCGCCGACCTCGTTATCTGCCGCGCGGGCGCGTCTACGCTCAGCGAGCTGACGGCGCTCGGCGTTCCGGCGATACTTGTGCCGTCGCCCAACGTGACGAATCACCATCAGGAAAAGAACGCGGCGCTGCTCGGCGACCACGGCGCGGCGCTCGTGCTGCCGGAAGAGGGCCTTGACGGCAAGAAGCTCTTCGCCGCCGCGGCGGGCATCCTGAACGATCCGCAGCGGATGGAGACGATGTCTCAAAACATGGCGGCGCTCGGCATCCCCGACGCGACCAAGCGCATCTACGACACAGTGATGACGCTGCTCAAGTGAAAGAGAATAAAAAGGAAGCGAGCCGTGAGGCTCGCTTCCTTTTTGCGTGTTTTTGCGATTTATTCCGCCTTCAAAATGAAATCCATATAGATGGGATTGTGGTCGGAGTAGCGATACCCCGCGTCGACGACATCGGCGGAGACGGCTTCGACGTTGTCGGAGACGAGGAAGCCGTCGACCGTCACGCGGAAGGTCGTCTCCTCGTTGTAGGGTTCGTTGGCCGTGCGGCAGGTGGCGACGGGATGGTCGACGTCAAACGGCACGACGAGGGAGAGCCCGTCGGGGATCGTCCCCTCGGGGATGGGCTGCGCCCAGGTGTCGTTCTCGCCGCCCGCGACGCCGAAGATCTCGGCAGAATTGCCGAGCAGGTCCTTATTGAAGTCGCCGCCCGCGACGCAGTAGTTGCCGTTTTCATATTCCGCCAGCATATCGGCGCAGAGCATTTCAAGCTGCTCAGTCGCGATGGTGCCGTCGGACGTGTAGGCCGAAAGATGCAGGTTATAGAGCACCAGCTCCCTGCCGTTTTCCATCGGAACGCGGCTGACGGAGTAGCAGCGGTCGAGGTCGACAAGATTCATAACGCCCGTCTCGATCGGCAGCGAGCGGCGCACGGCGGACGAGATCGGATGGCGCGAGAGCGTCACGATACCGGACTGGTTTGCGCCGTGGGGGTTAATAAGAGGATAGAAGAGGTAGGGACTGTCATAATTCTGCGCGAAGACCTCGTTGAATTCGCTGTTTTCCATCACATCACTGAGATAAGCGTCCTCTGCGATGTGCCAGCTGCGCGTGCCGTCGATGTCGACCTCCTGAAAGAGGGCGAAGTCGGGCGAAAGGTCTTTGACGAGCGAGACCTCGCCGCGCATATTCTCAGCAACGGCCTGCCTGCTGCGGGCGCGGCTCTCCTTGCCGCCGTCCATGAAGAAGCTGTAATCGTCGCTGTACGCGCCGAAGCCCACGTTGGCCGACGAAACGCGGTAGGTGACGCCGGTCTGCGGCGCGCCCTCCATCGGTGCGGCAGAGGCGGCGTCGCAGTGCACCACGCTGAGCGTCTGCCAGTCCTCCACGCGGTAGTACGCGGCAAAGACATAGATGACGTAAGCCAGCACGATCAAAACAAGCGCCAACAGAACATAGAGCGCAATTTTCAGCGGTTTTTTCATCGAAAAACTCCTTTCGGGGAGAAATGCCAGTAGTCTCATTTTGCCACAAAGCGGGCGGGAAAGCAAGGCAAAAAGAAGTTGACGCGCCGCGGCAAAATAGCTATACTGAAAATGCCCAACTATTGCCCTGTGAAAACCGGCAGTCACCCATTTTCCGCAAAAGCCATACGATGGAAAAGTAATGTGCTTGCGGGAGGGAACATGATGTGTGAGCTGTTGGTAGAGGGCGGGGAGCGCCTGTACGGAGAACTCACGATACAAGGCTCAAAAAACAGTGTGCTGCCGATTTTGGCGGCGACGCTTTTGTGCGCGGACACCTGCGTGATCGAAAATTGCCCGAAGCTGCGGGACGTGGATGCGTCCGTTGCCATTCTGCGGCACTTGGGCTGCTGCACGCACTGGGAGGACAGTGCGCTCGTGGTCGACACAGCGCGCATGGACCGCGCGGTCGTGCCCGACGCACTGATGCGAGAGATGCGCTCGTCGGTCATCTTTCTCGGCGCGATTCTGGCGCGCTGCAAGGAAGCGACGATCTGTTATCCCGGCGGCTGTGAGCTGGGGCCGCGTCCCATCGACCTGCACTTAAGCGCCCTGAGCGCCTTGGGGGCAGAGATCAGGGAGACGGGCGGCGAGCTCAAGTGCCGCGGCGGAACGCTTCTCGGGAGTGATGTGTACTTACCCATGCCGAGCGTGGGCGCGACGGAAAACGCGCTCCTCTGCGCCTGCGGCGCAGACGGCGTGACGACGATCTACAACGCCGCGCGCGAGCCGGAGATCGTCGATTTACAGAACTTTATCAACGCGATGGGCGGCAACGTCCGCGGCGCGGGAGGCTCGATCATCACAGTCGAGGGAAAGCGCGCGCTGCACGGCGGGAAATACCGCATCATCGCCGACCGCATCGTGGGCGCGACGTATCTCTGCGCCGCGGCCTGCTGTGGGGGAGAGGTGCGCCTTCGCGGCGTCGACCCGCGGCCGCTTTCGACTGTGTCCGGCGCGCTGAGCGAGGCGGGCTGCACGGTCAAAAGCGGGGAGGACGATGTTTTCCTCCAAAGTGATGGCAGTCTCAGATCCATCCGCCCTGTGCGCACGGCGCCCTATCCGGGCTTTCCGACGGACGCGCAGCCGGTGCTGATGGCGGCGCTTTTGAAAAGCACGGGCAGCACCGTTTTTGTAGAGAATATTTTTGAAAACCGTTACCGCCATGTCGACGAGCTGGCGCGCATGGGCGCGGAGGTGCGCGTCGCGGGGCGCGTGGCCGTCGTCACGGGACGCGAGCACCTGCACGGCGCGCGCGTCAAGTGCACCGACCTTCGCGCTGGCGCGGCGCTTGTGATTGCGGGCCTGCAGGCCGACGGACTCACGCGCATTTCGCGCATCGAGCACATCGACCGCGGCTATGAGAGCATCGAGCGCGACCTTGGCGTGCTGGGCGCGCATGTGCGGCGGGAGACGGGTACATAAGCAACCGAAGAAAAAAGGCAGGAAAACTATGGCGTCAAAGCGAAGAAACAGACGGCGCAGGCGGGGAAGAGCCTCTTTCCCGCTGAGACTTTTGTGCCTCGCGGTCGTGATCGCCGCATTTCTCGGCGCGCTGACGATGTTCTTCCGCATCAATATGATCGTGGTGGAGGGCAACGAGCGCTATACCGAGGAGCAGATCATCGAGGCTGCAGGCGTGCAGAAGGAGCAGAACCTTGTGCTGCTGAACAAATATAAGGTCAAACAATCCATTTTCGACACGCTTCCGTATGTGGAAACCGTTGTCATCAACCGCAAATACCCCGACGCGCTCATTCTGACCGTGACGGAGTGCACGGCCTCCGCTGCGCTGACGGGCGAAAACGGCACATGGCTCATGAGCGACAAAGGCAAAATTCTGGAGCGCGCAGCGCAGATCCCCGAGGGCTGCGCGCGCGTGACCGGCTGCACGCTCGTCGAGCCCGCGGTCGGCGCGATGGCGGCGTTTGCGGACGAGGATTCGTATAAATTCGAGCGCCTGCTCACGCTGCTGCGCACGGCGGAGGATAAGCAGCTTCTCTCCATGATCGGCGAGATCGACCTGAGCGACGGCACGGCCATCACCTTTACCTATTTGGACCGCTTTACGGTCAAAATGCCCTGGGATGCGGACATTGCCTACAAGCTCGGGAATGTGCGCACGGTGGTGGAGCAGCTTGAAGCCAATCAGACCGGCACGATCAACCTGATGAACGACGGCAGGGCTGACTTCATCCCGGAATAAAGGCGGAAGTTGACGTAAAAAAGTTTCCCCGAAATGGCCGATTGCTATTGACCCCGCGGGAAAACCGTAATACAATGATTAAGATAGCAAATACCTGATATTGTGGCGCTTGCAGCGGCAAGTGCCTTGCCCATACAACAGATTGCAGGAGGAACCGACATGGCATTCGGATTGGAGACCGGTCCTGAAAACGTAGTTAAGATCAAGGTCATCGGCGTTGGCGGCGGCGGCAACAATGTGGTCAACCGCATGGTGCGCACCGGTGCGCGCGGCGTCGACTTTGTCGCGGTGAACACAGATAAGCAGGCGCTCAACGTGTCTGCCGCCACTTATAAAATTCAGATCGGCGAAAAGCTGACGCACGGTCAGGGTGCGGGCTCCGACCCCGAGGTCGGCCGCAAGAGCGCCGAGGAGAGCCGCAACCAGATCGCCAAGGCGCTCGAGGACACCGATATGGTCTTCATCACCGCCGGCATGGGCGGCGGCACCGGCACGGGCGGCGCGCCCATTGTTGCCGAGATCGCGCGTGAGGCGGGCATCCTGACCGTCGGCGTTGTGACGAAGCCCTTCGGTTTTGAAGGCCGCCGCCGCATGACGCAGGCGGAAGCGGGCATCGAAGAGCTCAAGACCAAGGTCGACTCGCTCGTCATCATCCCGAACGAGCGCCTCAAGCACGCGACCGACCAGAAGATCACCTTTGCCAACGCGTTCGAGATCGCGGACGACGTGCTGCGTCAGGCGGTGCAGAGCATCTCCGACCTGATCCGCGACACGGGCTTCATCAACCTCGATTTTGCCGACGTGACCGCCATTATGAAGGATGCAGGCCTTGCCCACATGGGCGTCGGCCGCGCCGCCGGCAAGAACAAGGCCGAGGAGGCCGCGCGCATGGCCATTTCGTCCCCGCTGCTGGAGACCTCCATCAACGGTGCGCACGGCGTGCTCATCAACGTCACGGGCTCGATGGACATCGGCCTCGACGAGGTCGAGCAGGCAGCGTCCCTCGTGCAGGAGGCCGTGCATCCCGACGCGCTCACGATCTTCGGCGCGACGTTCGACGAGACGCTCGACGACGAGATCCGCGTCACCGTCATCGCCACGGGCTTTGACAAGGCGCCCGGCGCGCTGGACTTCAACAAGGATAAGAAGCCTGCTGAGCAGAGCGGCGAGAGCGCTGCTGCCGGTCTTGCGCCGCTCGACTTCGACAAGGAAAAGGCCGAGGAAGAGGCTAAGCACGAAGATGAGCCCGATCCGTTCGACGACATCTTCAAAATTTTCAACCGCGAGCGTTAAATGGAAACAATTCCCAAAATTCCGCAGACTTTGGTCTGCGGAATTTCTTTGTCCGCATTTACAGCGCCATTTCAAAAAGCGATGCCAGCGCATCAAAATTTTGCACCTTTTAATTTTGCCCGAAGCGCAGAAAGTAAATGCGCCGGACAGAGAAAAAGAAATGAGAAAGAAAAAATTTCCGGCGTTGGGCGGACGGCTGCGCGCTGCGCGCACAGGGCGCGCCGTCCGCCCGTATTTTTTGAAGGGGTGAGAGAATGGATGGAACGCATCGCACAAAAAAGCGAGCGGCGGCGATTCTGCTGGGATTTTTTGCCGCCGCCGCGATCGCAATGCCGTCTGCGCAGGCGGCGGACCGGACGGTCAGCGAGCTGATCCCCGCCGGACAGACTGTCGGCGTTAAGCTCTTTTCCGATGGCGTGCTCGTCGTCGGCTTTTCCGATGGGGAAAGTCCGGCGAAGGACTGCGGACTCAAGGAGGGCGACGTCATCACGGCCATCGGCGGGCAGAGTCTGGACACCATTGAGGAATTCTGTCAGCTTCTGGCAGAAAACGGCGAGGATGCCGCGGCGCTGACCGTCAAGCGCGGCAGCCGCACGATCGAACTGAGCGCAGAGCCGGAGAAGGATGAGGACGGCGAGTACCGCCTCGGCGCCTGGGTGCGCGACAGTATGGCGGGTATCGGCACGATGACCTTCTTTGATCCGCAGAGCGGCACGTTCGGCGCGCTGGGCCACGGGGTCACGGATGTGGACACGGGGCAGCTCCTGCCGCTCGACCACGGCAGCATCATGGACGCCTCGGTCAAGGCGGTGAAAAAAGGCGAGCGCGCCTCGCCCGGCGAGCTCAAGGGCGACTTTGACCTGACGCGCGACAGCGGAACGCTTTACGCCAACACCGAATGCGGCATTTTCGGCAAGCTCTCGGCAGAGGACGCGGCAAACATCACCGGTGCGGCGCTGCCGATTGCAAAAAAGGATGAGATCAAGACCGGCAAGGCGACGATCCTGGCCACCGTTTCCGGCAATGAAACACGCGAGTATGATATTGAGATCGAAAAAATCTATTCGCCTTCCGGCAGCACGCGAAATCTGCTGCTGCGCGTGACGGACGAGGAGCTTCTTGCGCAGACCGGCGGCGTGGTGCAGGGAATGAGCGGCAGCGCGATTTTGCAGGATGGCAAGATCATTGGCGCGGTCACGCACGTCCTGCTGGATGATCCGTCAAGAGGTTATGGCATTTTTATCGAAAATATGCTCTCTGCGGCGGGGCTTTCGAGTGAATAACCCACCCATATAGTAGAAAGATTGTGTTAAGATAGCGTAAAAACAACCAAATTTTCATGCAAAAAGTTAGAAAAAGATGGTCAGATTCGACATAACTCGCTTGAAAACGCTGTCCAAATATGTTAGCTTAGAGCCATGGCAGAACGAAGACGTCACATTTTGCTGCTGAAGCTGGCCGGCTGGGTCGGCGAAAACTTGTGTGAAAAGGACGGGATGACATGGACAAGAGGATCACGGTCGTATTAGCGGACGCAAACGAGGAGTTCCGCACAGCACTGAAACAGGCATTGGAAGCAACGGGTGAGTTCGACGTAGTGGGATGCGCAGCCGACGGACTGGCTGCGGCGCAGGATATAGCGGAGCGAAAGCCGCAGCTTCTTGTGATGGATCTTTTGCTGCCGGGACTTGACGGCTTTGGCGTGCTCGAGCAGGCGGCGAAGGACAAGGTGCAGATGAAGACAGTTGTCGTCTCGGCTCTTTATCGCGATCAGATCGTGTCGCAGGCGATGAGCCGCGGCGTATCGTTCTTCATGCCCAAGCCCTGCGAGCTGACCTCGCTTTTAGATCAGATGCGCCGTGCGGCCAACGAGGGTGAGGAGAGCGAGGACGAGTCGCAGGCGCTTGAGCGCGAGGTCACGGCAGTGATCCACGAGGTCGGCGTGCCCGCGCACATCAAGGGCTATCAGTACGTGCGCGAGGCCATCGTCATCGCCGTGCAGGACATGGATGTCATCAACGCCGTGACAAAGGTGCTCTATCCCGAGGTCGCGCGCCGCTACAGCACCACGCCCTCGCGTGTTGAGCGCGCGGTGCGCCATGCGATCGAGGTCGCGTGGGATCGCGGCGACCTTGAGACGCTCCAGCGCTATTTTGGCTACACGGTATCCAACACGAAAGGAAAGCCGACCAACAGCGAGTTTATCGCCATGATCGCGGACCGCATCCGTTTACAACGGAAGATTTATAGGGTGTGAGGTGAAGTATAGGCGGTACAAGGTTTTTTCCGAGTAGTCAGGAATTTTTCAAAGCGATGAACAAGGCCAAAATACAATGAAAACGCTTTGAAAAAGCTATAAATCTTTCGCCTTAAAGCTACTAACTCCCTCAATTCATTGGGTGACAAAACCGGATGAATTGGGGGAGTTTTTATGTTTACTAACAAAATGATTTGGCAGATCGACGAGTACATGCTCTATTGCCAAAGCAAACAACTCAGCGAAAAGACAATGGAGAGCTGTGAGCAGACACTTCATCTGTTTGAAAGATGGTGTGGAGAAGAAATGCTGATTGAGAATGTAACGGAGATAACCGAGGAATTTATCCGTCGCTATATCAATGATTTGCAGACAAGAGGGAAATATATGGTGTGCTGCAATGACGGAACGAAAAAAATGAATTGCCCAGAGCGACGTAGAGATTTTCGACAGCCGGTCAGCGTGACAACGATTAAGGACTATTCAACGGATGCGGTATTGTTCTATCCCGGCCTTTCATATGCGTTTTTCAGCGTGCTGGAAAATAAATGTGCGATATTTCATCTCAAATATATGAAGTTACACAGCAATATGAAGTTGATTCGGTTGTTATTATGCATGGATACTATTCTGAGTGGGGAGACTTGTTTAAAATCAGAAATGGTGGTATTGTAGAATCCATTCTCTAAATTGCAATATAAAAGGAACGGAACGACCAGAAAAAGCAGCGCTGATGCAGAGTACAAAACGATCCCCGTCCGGCGGAACCTTCCGCCGGACGGGGATCGTTGCTTTTTTACTTTTCCTGTTTCTTTTTCATGCGGCGCTCAATGTGCTGCAATCCCCGCAGGCACAGCCAGGAGACGGCGCCGAGGAGCAGCGAGCCAAGCGCAAATTGCTTTTTCTTCATAGGTGATTCCTCATGTGTCGATTTCGCGTAAAACAACGTCTGCGGTGAAGCGCTTGCCGTCGCGCTCGACTAAGAGCTTGAGCGTTTCGCCTGCTTCATGGCGGCGGCGGACACGCAGAAGGTCGGTGGACTTTGTCAACGCTTCGCCGTCGGCCGCTACGATAAGGTCACCCTTCTGGATGCCGGCCTCCTCACCGGGGCCGCCGGGCGTGACCTCCATGACGAGAAGCGCGCTCTCGCCATTCTCTGCTGTGACGGGAACGGGCTGCACCGAAATGCCGATCATCACCTCGCCGTGCACCTCGCCGTAGGCGATCAGGTCATTGATCATATAGGCGGTCGAGGCGATGGGAATGGCAAAGCCGAGACCCTCCACGCTCGTGGTGGAGGACGAGCCCATCTTCATCGTGTTGATACCGACGACCTGTCCGTACACGTTGATGAGCGGGCCGCCGGAGTTGCCGTTGTTGAGCGCGGCATTCGTCTGAATGAGCGTCATCGTCACGCCGCCGACGTACACGTCGCGGTTGATGGCGGAGACGATGCCGTCGGTCAGCGTGCCGCGCAGCTCCACGCCGAGCGGGTTGCCGATGGCGAACACCGGATCGCCGACCGTCAGCGCGTCAGAGTCGCCGAATTCCGCGGCGGGAAGGCCGCTGGCCGCGATCTTGATGACGGCGAGGTCCTTTTCTTCGTCGAGCCCCAAAAGGCACGCACGGTAATCCTCACCCGTGTCGAGCACGACGTAGCACTCCGAGCCGCCCGCGATGACGTGGGCGTTCGTGAGGATATAGCCATCCTCGGTGAAGATGACGCCAGTGCCGACCATGGCGCTGCCGTCGCGGTTGCCGGTGAGCACTGTGACGGTGGAGGGATTGACTTTCTGGTAGATCTCCTGGATCGTCAGCGCCTCGCCGTGGCTTTCGTTGTAGCGGAGCTTGACCTGATCGGTGTTGGGCAGGCGCTTGATGGTCGTTTCGCCATGCTCGCTGTTGTCGTAATAATCCTCGTCATGGCGCTGCTCAAAATCATCGTCGTGATAGGAACGGTGATCGTCGAACGCGCCGCCGAGCCACAGCGCCGTGACGACGCCGCTGACGAGGAGCAGGCCGAGCATGCAGAAAAGGAAGATCTTAAGCCCTTTCCACTTTTTGCGCGGTGATGTATGCTTCTTCGGCTGTCCGGGCAGCGGTGTCGGCTGCACGTAGCGCTCCACGATGGGCGTGACGGGCGCTTCATAGCGCAGCACGACCTCCTGCGGCTCGCCGCTCTGGCTGACCGCCGGGGATAACTCCTGATTCTCGTGATCCATAGCGTGTTTCTCCTGTTGAGACTTACTGCGCGGTCTGCCCGCCGGCGAGCGTCACGCTGAAGGTGAACGTCGTCAGGCCGTTTTCGCTTGTGACGGCGATGTGCTCCTTGTGCTGGTCCAGAATGGTTTTGACCACGTAGAGCCCAAGACCCACGCCGTCCTTATCCTCGGAGCGGGATTTGTCGCTCTTGTGGAAGCGCTCGAACAGCAGCGGGATCTCCTCGGCGGGGATGGTGCCGCCCTCGTTGCGAACCGAGATCAGCGCCTTGCCGTTGAGCGTCGTCACGCCGAGGTAGAGCGCAGAGCCCTTGCGGGCGAATTTTGTCGCATTTTCGAGCAGGTTGTAGATGACCTGCGTGATGAGGTCGTTGTCGCCAAGCACCATGATGCCGCTGTCGGGAATGTCAGCGTCGACATCGAGCCCGCGGTCGGTGATCTTCTTCTCCATCGAAATGAGCACGCGGCGCATGCTCTCGCACACGTCGAACGGCGCCTTCGTGCGCGTCAGGTCGCGCGACTGGAGCTGCGAGACCTCGAGCATGCGGCGCACGAGGCGGGACAGGCGCCGCGCCTCATCCGAGATGATGCGCAGGTACTCCTTTTCCTGCTCGGGCGGGATCGTGCCGTCCAGAATACCGTCGGTATAACCCGCGATGGTCGTCATCGGGGTCTTGAGTTCGTGGGAGACGTTTGCGATGAACTCACGGCGCTGGCGTTCGGTCTCCTGTAAGGAGTCCGCCATGTTATTGAACGACTCGGCGAGCTCGGAGATCTCCGTCACACCCTCGTAGTTGT
>ERZ772831.447-NODE-447-length-44067-cov-12.488026_pt1 | contig 44067 bp, 40 predicted proteins | sample MGYA00580858_ERZ772831 | MGnify/ENA primary metagenome ERZ772831 (study PRJEB29015, sample SAMEA2737694) | human gut metagenome | biome: human gut; feature: human-associated habitat; material: faeces | place: China | collected 2012 ... | reverse complement strand
TCTCGATTCTTTTTCCTCGCAGCCTTGATTTCCTGCGTTTCCTCAAGCGTGAAAGTGTATCTTTTCATTTCTCATCACCATCTTCATTATACATCAACAGTGATAAATTATCAACCTTTTTAAAAAGACATTAGTATCAAATATGATAATGGAGTTTTGTACCATGGTAAGCTGAGCGGCTCCCTAGGATAGAGAGCCGCTGGTTGTTATTTTTAGCACGGATGTATTCGCCGTTGAGCTTTGCAGCGATAGTCTGCGAGTCTGTGGTGACGATGGACTGGGTTAAGGTGTAAACACTACGCCTACCAAAGCGGGGCGTGGGTGGAAACCAAGGAAGCCGACACGCAGTTTGAAGCTTATCTCGATATGGCCCGCTGGAGGGTGCGGGTATCCAGTTCAATGGAACCATCGCAGTCACAGACACAGTTCCGGATGGTATAGCCGTTTTTTCGTGCCCAGTCGGCATAGCTACCGTCAATTTCCCGATGCGAAAGCCTGTTTCTATTTTTGGAGGAATCAGTCTTCCTCCAGCTCAAAACGAATTGTCACACGGCTTTGACCTCCCACGGTACAGGTGAACAGAGTCAAATCCCAATTTCCACTTTCCATTTCCTCTATATCTGTGGGGTTCAGTGTCTCCCGCTCCACCATTTTGTAGGTGAATACATTTCCGTCCATATCCGTGAAGGTGGCAATATCGCCCTCCCAGAGATTCTTTAAGGTTCCGAAATGGGAAGTGTAGTTGTGGCCGCAAATAATCAGGTTATTCAAATAGGCAGACCCACTGTACCGGCAGGGAGCAGTTTTCAGATTGGGATAATTCCACTCACTGATAACCGGCAGCTCCAGCTCCAAGGCTGGGATTCTTAAAACACCGATAAAGTCTATTCCGTTGATGGTTTCCACTGGCATTTCCATATTAGGGGATAGAACATAGTCCGGAATAACAGTCCGCTCATCGCTCACCAACGGCTCCTGATCCCCGGCGGAGTCCGAGGGAGCCTCTGGAGCGGCCTCTGCGGGCAAATACGCATCCAGCTGGGTTACCACTTGCCTGGCCGCTTGTTCTGCCCGCAGTTCGTCGTACAGGTTGTAGGATGCGAGGAAAAGGGCCGCCGCGATTAGCAGCAGCCCAACCGTAATCGACAGCAAGCCCTCTTGCTTTCTGCTATTTTTTTCTTCATTCCTCATCAACAGCACCTCTGCGGCGCACCAGGCCGATCACGACAAAGAGCAGTCCGGCGGCAATCAACACTGGAACCGGCCACCAGAGCTGGCCAGTCTGAGGCAGCGTCGGCTTTGTAGGTGTAGTAGATTTGTCCGGCGTGGTAGGTGTTGTGGGAGTAGGTTCGTCAGGAATTTCCTCATTGTAGCTATTTGTCACCACAAAAGTGATACCCTCCCGTGTGACCTCCACGGTATAGCCCTCCAACTCTTTCTCCACAATGGTCCACGTATAGCGATCATTCAATCCCATCCAGGTGTACCGCCAGTTGTTTGCCGCGTTCAGGGTTACGGTATCATATACCTTGCCGTCACGAAGAAGCTGAACAATTACCTCTTTGGGACGATCTTTTTCATGTCCATCATCGGCCCAGACCTTCAGAACCTTTCGGTCGATGGTATGGTCATCTGGGTTATCAGGGATTTGGGATGAATCGAACTTTGCATTGACGGCTACATCATAAACCCAAATGTTATTCTCTTTGTCCAATCCAGGCAGCATTACCATGAATGGCGTGGGATCATAGCGGAAGCCATTTTGCGTGTGTCGATACCCCAGTACAAAGTACAAACCCGCTTTCAGGCTCTTTCCGGTGGTGGGAAAGGAAACCAATCCCTTATCATTGGTCTTTCCACTGTCTGTGGGGGAAATATCATCCCGCAATACATAGCCCTCCAGGGTGGATGCCAGTGTCCGCCAGGCCTCGTCATCCTTGCCCCGGATATTGACATGGAACTGGGCGAAATCTTTTGTGGTGGTCAGCTCGCCGTATTCGTCTACTGTGGCAACCAGGAAAATGTCAAACTCTGCACCAACCAGGGGCGTGTTTCCATCTTGATAGGAAATGGTCAAACTTACATCCTGGTTCAAGTCAATGCTTCCCGCCGCGGAAGCGCCGACCGGCAACAGAAGGGCCGCCGCCAGCAGCGCAAGCAGCAGTGCGCAGAACCGTTTATAGATCTTCATCGGCTTCACCCCCGTGTTTCTTTCTTGGCTGCTTGGGCAGCAGCAGTAAAATCAAAAGCAATAGCAAGATCGGGATCGCCACAACAGGAGCCACAAGCAGCGGTTCAATCTGAATGGCGTCCGCCGTCACACGGACGGTCTTTGCTTCCTCAATATTGTCAACCCGGTGTCCCCGTACCAGCAGCCGGTGGGTATTGATACCGTAAGGGGTGCAGGTAACGAGCGTACAGTAATCTTTCCCTTCTTCAATCCGAAGGGCACCCGTCTCTTGGGGTTCCACAATCAGGATTTGATCGACCTCATAGGTCAGCACGTTGTCCAGGACCCGGAGCATAAAGATGTCTCCCGTTTGCAGCTTGTCCAGGTTGGTGAATAGCTTGGCGCTGGGCAGTCCCCGGTGGCCGGAGAGAACGCAATGGGTGCTTTCGCCGCCCACGGGCAGGCTGGACCATTCCAGATGCCCCACGGCGATCTGCAGGACCGATTCCTCCGTACCATGATAGATGGGCAGAGAGCAATCAATGCTGGGGATTTCAATATAGCCCATGACGCCAAGACCGGACACATTCAAAAGCTGCTGGTATTCTTCCTTCTGGGCGTCGCTGAGCAGGTACGCATTGACCCGATCGGTCAGAGATGCGTTGTAGCTTTCGGCCGCGGCCCAGATTTCGTCATATTGATCCTGGTTCAAATTTGCGACTTTTTCGGCATACGTGGCAATGGCGCGGGTTTGGTGGAAGGAGTTCCAGTAATCGCTGACGGAAGGATACAGCAGCAAGGACAGTCCCGCGAGAAGCACCAGGATCAGCAGCAGCGTTGTGAAATTTCCTTTTTTCTTCTTCATGCGGGGTTCTCCTTGCCGCTGTGGGCCGGGGAGGGAGTCCCTCCCCGGCGTTCACAGCGGGATGTCAGTGCGTTTCAGATATGTATCAGGGAATTAGCCCTTGGTGCTCATGCGCTTCTTGGTGACCAGCAGCACAGCCGCGCCGATGACCAGAACAGAGCCGAGGACATAGAAGATGGTGGTGCCGATGCCGCCGGTGGAGGGAAGCTGTGCACCAGATTGGTTCTCAATGTTGGCAGAAACAACACCGGTGGAAATCACTCCGGTGAACTTATCACCGCCACTGAGGGATATCAGCGTGGGGTTATCGGAAGTCACATCGTGAGTAGCCGTAATGGTGAACTCGATATCGGGAATTGTATTGTAGCCAGAGGGCGTGGTGGTCTCGACCAGCTTGTAGTCGCCATCATCCAGGCCACTCCAGGTAAAAGTGGTCATGTCCTCACCCTTAAGCTCGGACCCTACAGCTTCATATGCACCAGAAGCGTTCTTCTTATACAGGGTGAAGCCTGCGCCCTTCAGAGGGATGAATTCCGTGTTGCCGTCGCTGTCGGTGCCAGTTTTTCCAGTATCCTTGGACGCATCATAGGCGGGGTTCTTGGCAACCTTGTTGACGATGGTCTGGTAGGTGAATACGATGACGACATCCTTCGGGGTTTCGCCGTTTTCGCCGGCCTGTTCGTCATTGGGGTTGTTGGTATAGGTCACATGGGAGGTGTTCTTGTTGCCAGCGGAGCCAATAACGGCCTGATTGTTCAGCGTGGAAGTATACTCAACAGAAATGACGCTTCCGGCCTTGACAGAGGCAATGTCCTTCAGGTTGGCAAAGCGAACCTCAAAGGTGCAGTCATCACCCAAGTTTTCGGTCACAACGGTAAAGCCGGAAGTAATTTCCGCACCATCTACATAGACCTTGACGGAACTGGCATTGAAGGTCAGGCCAGTATCTTCCTTATCGTGGAAGGTCAGCTTGTAGCCGTGGGTGTAGTTGGCGTAGTCCTGCGCAATGGTGGCGCTCAGCTTGAAGGGTACGGCATCGCCGATATCGTAGTCAGCGGAATCCTGCCAATTAGTGGTGGAGTTCGCCGCGCTGTCATTGGTGTCCTTAACCTTCTTATCGGAGGTTGTGGTTCCAACCTTGGGAGAGATAGTCGTGGGGCCGACAACCTGGACTACATACAGGGAGTAGGCTTCACCGTCATTGACAGGGCCGATGTCCTTGATCAGATAGTAGCCGGTGGGTACGGTCAGCGAATTACCATTGGAAACCGTACCGAATTTTTCAGAATCCAGTTTCACATATTTCTGAATCTCCGTTAACTTTTCGGTGTTGCTCTTACCATTCACAGCGGCCAGAGCGCCCAGAGTGGTCTGATCGACAGCAGTTCCTTCGGTGCCGGTGCCGTTCTTGCCCCACTTGATGTTGGACAGAACACCCTCATGGAGGTCACCAGTGAAGATCTGGTATACATCATAGGTGCGGGTGCTTCCCTCGGGAGCCGAAATTATAGTGTTTTCTGCCGCAAACGCGGTAGTAGCCAGAGCGAAAACCATAATTAGAGCCAGCAGGAGACTGGCGAGTTTTCTTGCGTGTTTCATTGTTTGACTTCCCCTCTTCTTTTTAGGTTTCTGCGTAGTAATGGGATCCTGCCGCGCATCAGGAAGATACTGAATCCTCCTTTCTGCGCTTGGTATGGTGATACAACAGGAGGAACGCCGCGCCCGTGAGCAGCAAGAAGCCTCCTATGGTATACGGTATCGTACCGGCCCCGCCGGTGTTGGGCAGCTCGGGGTAGCAGACTTGGTTGGTTACGGTCACGGCGGCTGCGGCGGTTCCGCTCTCTGGAATGGTTACCGCGGGGCCATTGGAATGGGTGACAAGGAAGTTTGCGCCGTTCACCGTGGCCAGCGTATTGTCTCCACGGATCGGCACGCCGTTATCATCCAACTCGTAGATGTAATACATTTTCCCAAGGGTCAGGTTTGTAAACTTCGCTGTCCCGCTCTCCGGCGTGACCGTGCTGTTCACGTATTTGATGGTCACCGTTTGCAGCGGATCGCCGGTGGGATTTGCTTCGGTATAGATTCCAAAACGGTAGGCGCCGTCGATTTTTGCCAGATGATTGCCGCCTGCATCCAAAAATGCCTTGGCCACCGTGGCTTCGCCCTTGTGGTTGTAGGCCTGATAGGTGTAGTCCGCGCTTTGATACCAGACGGTCACACCATTGGGGAAGGTGGGACATTTCCCGTCCTCCTGCTGCTTTGCCACAGCGAAGTAGTGGGGCACGGCATCCAGCACATATCCTTCCGGGGCCACTGCCTCGGTCAGGCAGTAGACCGTGTTATATTTCATGGTCTGACCACTTTCTTTCCCGAAGGTCAGGGTTCCGTCCTCGCCGGTGGTGCCGGTCAGGGAAAGGCCGCCCGTTGTTGCGGTAAACGTACCGTCAGCATAGGTTCCCTCCACCAATGTGAACGTCGCGCCGGAAAGAGTCTGGCTGGTATTGTATTGATCCAGTTTTTTGACTGTTACACTGGGAGAAGTGTCCGCACCAGCGGTGCCGCCAGTAGAATAATGGAATTCTTTGACCTCAACGCTGCCGCCGCTGGGGGTGGTATAGCCTTCCCAATGGGCGTTGTTGGAGATGGAGATGGTCTGACCCGGCGCGGCGTTGACTGTGGTTTCATAGGTAACGGTCAGAGGCAGGTTGTCCGGCAGGACAATTTTCAGCGTCTGTCCTTCCACGGAGGCGGTCCAGTTCGATACCACCTCGCCTGTCTTGGTGTTCACCACCTGAATGGAAGTGGTGTCCATAATCAGGGTTTTGCTCAGCTCGTCCACCAGGGTGATGGCATCCTCGCCGCTGACCAGATCTTCACCAAGCCCGTTCAGCGTGATTTTGAACGGATAACGGCCGCCATTGGTTTCGGGGTTATATGTGCCTTGCTTGGACAGCGTCTGTTTTCCGATTGTCACACCATTGCTGTCGTTGCCGATGGTCGTTCCCTCGGGATTTTGCAGGCTGACCACATTGTTGAACTCCTTGCTCACGCCGCCCAGAAGAACGTCAGGATCCGTTACCTTACAGACGATCTGTATCTCCACGGCATAATCGTCCCGGTATCCGCCTCCGGCTACCAGATTGTCAATATCCCAGATCACCTGCTGACCGTTGGTGTAATAGTAGTTCGTCTGGTTTCCCGCGTTGTTGCTGGGCAGGGTCTTCGCGTATTCCGTCCAGCTGCCGCCTAGGGCGGCGATTTCCTCAGCTGTGAGCCGCGCAAAGGTGGGTTTGGGATCCTGCCGAACTGCTTTAGATCCCAGCCACCATATACAGACATAGGTTACCTCCATCCCATCCGGGATCTGCTCGACCACACGGTACCGCCCGGACAGGCTGCCCTCATAGTTCACATGAATCTGCCAGGCCACATAGGTACCCGCTCCGTTCAGCGCGCCTATGCTGATGGCCTGATTTGTGCCGTGCTGGATGTCCGTGATGGAGTTGCCGGAACCGGGATAGGTAAAGACACGGCCCAGTTCCTTAAAGATATTTTCGCTGCCGTACAGGGTCTTGCTGGCCGTGTTGTGGTCCAGCCAGTTGGTGCTGTCGGAGGAGCTTTGCAGCTTATTGTTATAGGTAAAGGCGTCTCGTTTCTTGGCGGGCAGTTGACTCGGCTCGGTCTTGACAATCAGATAAAGGGAATCACCCTGCGCCAAGGAAATCCCTGTATTCAGGGTCAGCGTCAGAGAAAAGCTGTTTTTCGCAACGGTATAGTTACTGCTTTCTAAGGCCGTCAGCAGGTCACTGGCGATTAGCGAATCCAAATCCGCATAATCCGCGAGAGAGTTCGTTCCCAAATTGCCCGTATATACGCCCACAAAGGAGGTGTCCCGAATATAGTGAGCCGACCCGCCGACCGCATTCGTGACGTCCTTGATGGCAGTGCCACTGGGCAGAACAGTTCCATCCACCTTGATGACCCAGTACAGTGCGCCATTGGCAAAGTCTCCGGTGGTCACCTGGGGTTCTTCGTAGTACCAGCTCTGCTTTTCCGCAGCAAAGCTGTTGCCGCCTTCCACGATGACAGAGGCCTCCACGCCAATTCCGGCAAGCGCGTATTTAATATTGCCGATACCCACCGTGCCGGACAGGTTAAATCTGTTGCTTACCACCACCTGCGTAATGCCGTCGATATTCGTGGGCTGCGCGTAGTAGGTCAAAAGGTAGGCTTGCGTTCCATCCAATCCAATCTGCTCAGGTGTGAAGCTGAAGGAGGTTTGCCCGTCAACTTTTACCCAGACGGTTTGATCGGGCGTGCGGCTGCTCAAATTGGCAATGGCTGCTGCATCGTCCAGGCCGGAACCGGGTGCATTGCTGCTGATGGTATAGGCCTCCACCCGGACATAGCCCACAAACTCCATGTACTGGCTGTCCAGGCTGTCAGCCATGGACGCAGAGGACATATCCCAGTCTCCCGCCTCATTGGCTGCCACCTGATACTTGTAGCTGCCGGCAGGCACAGTGAAGCCGCTGTCAGGGGAGGTGATTTGGGTAACGGAACTGCCGGTGGCGTCATACACGCTGCCGCTCATGGGCACAGTGCTGTCCGCCTCCTGCTTCCCGCCCGCCAGCTTTCGGCTCCAGACCTTGCGGTTAATGGTCTTACTGGTGTAATAGCCGTTCAGCCGTACGCCGCCATCTGTTCTGCTGTCATCGGTATAAATGCAGGCGCGATTGTTGATCTTGAAGTCTTTGTTTCCCGCCGCCACGAACACACCGGGCTCCACATTCACCGTGTAGGTCAGGGTCTTGCTCTCACCGGGAGCCAGGGAACCAACGTAATAGGTGAAGCTGTCGTTGAATTTGCCGTCATGGTCCGTATCTGTGATGGTCAGGCTCGTTCCTTCCGTACCTTCCGTAATTTCGTTGCTTAAGCCGTTGCTTCCGTTCTGGCCGTTGGAACCGCCCGGATAGAGGTGGAAAGAGGTTTCATCGTAGGACAGATATTGGCGGATGGCTGCTGAGGTCCCATTCATATTTTGGACAGAACCGTCCAGCGCGTCCATGATTTTCACATTGTCCAGGACATAGCTGTTGTCCGCATTGGCCTTCACCCAAATGGTGTATGTGATGGTGCCTCCGCCGTTTTCGCCGGGGGTAAACGTCGAGGCCACTTTGGACATGGTTGCACCAGCACGGGGCGTAAAGGTGACGTTGTCGCTGTCCCGCTGGTAGGTCTTGGAGTAAACATTCGCCGTGTTCTGAAGATTTCCCTTTGCCGTGACGCCGGTGTATGCATCCTTCAGCTTGACCCGGTATGTCAGAGTCCTGGTTTCGTTGGCTGCCATATTGCCGATGTCCCAGACCAGCGTGCCGGGTTTCGTCGGGTTTTCACCTGCGGGATCCGGGATGGGTTTATCCTCCGCGGGTGCCGCACCGATGTAGACGCTTCCGGTGCCTCCGGTTTCCGTGGGGCCATCCGTATCATTGGTTGCGGTAGACACTCCCGTCACGCCCACATATTCCTCGATGTACTGGGTTTCCGCAAAGCAATCCACCACCTTGACATCCGGGCAGCCATCTGCGCCGGCCGTCACGGTCAGGGTGTAAGTCAGATAATCGCCGTCTGTCTCCTCCGAGATGGCCGAGACGGTTTTGCTCAGATCCACATTTCCGTACTTGGCGACAATGTCACCAGCAAAATTGATGTTGATCGTTGTATTGCCAATGACAATTTGACCGGTTCCATCTTCGCCGACCTGCGACAGGTTAACTTCTGCTTCCACAAAAAAGTCGCCGCTGATGACGGTATTTGTCTCTGTCTTTTGCTTTGCCAGCCAAGTGGTGTCAAAGGCAAGGGTGACCGTATTGTTTGCCACCGTGATGGTGCCCACGGTCGTGCTGCCGCTGGTGATGCTGCCGTTGGCCGTGGCGTTGCGCAGCAGGTCCGGCAGGGTATAGGTCATTTTCCCGCCCGCAGCCAGGAGATCATCAATAGGGACGTTGCCGTAGCTGATCACCAGCTTGAAATCCGCATTGCCCGGAATATCCGTCGCGCCTGATACATCGGTCCACTCTCCGTTTTCATTGGTACGGTAGTAGAGCGTTGCGCCTGTGATATAGTTTTCTACGGATACGGGATTGGTTGCCCCTGTTGTATCCGCATCCAGAGTCATCACCGAATAAGCGCGTGTTTTGGCGCCAGAAGCGTAGGCAGTGCCCATAACCGGCAGGCTGGGATCGATCTCCATGCCGGACATCTCTTCCTCCGGTTCGGTCGTTTCTTCCGTTTCTTCTGTCGCTTCTGTTTCTTCCGCAGTGCTGCATTCCTCCGTGTGGGTATGTTCCTCCATATCGCAGGTCAATTCCCAGGTGCCATAGCACAGAGCGGTATGGGTGTGTTTTTCATCCTCAGGAAGCGTACAGGTCAGAGCCTCGGTATCCGCCGGTTCCTCCACCGTCTCAAAGCACGCATCCGTGTGCTGATGCTCCAAAACCTGGATTTTGCCGCATATCAGATTGCCGTCATCATCATAGCAGCCCGGGTCCTCCGGGGATTCATAGGGCTCGTGGGTGTGGAGAATGATTTCTTTCTCCTCACAGATCAACTCCGGTTCGGCAGGTTCTGCTTCTTCCGCCGGTTCGGTGGGCAGCTCGCAGATCAACGTCTTTATCTGCTCGTAGCACTGGTCGGTGTGCTGGTGCACAGGCTCCTCTGTGTCGCCGCACGTCAGTTCCCGCGTTGTCTCATAGCAGCTTCCGGTATGCTCATGATCTTCTTCACAGACCAAAGCAGACGTTTCTGTGTAGCAGTCATCCGTATGCACATGGGCCGGTTCCGTAGATTCCGTACAGATCAATTCGCCGCGCTCCACGGTGTAGCAATCATCCGTATGGGTATGTACTTCGGGTGCGCCTGCTTCCGGCACGGCATAGCAGCTTCCGGTGTGCTCATGGGTCTCGATCTCCGGCAGCGGGCACCAAAGGTTCCCATTTTCGTCATAGCATGCCGAATCATGCTGGTGAACGACAAAGTCTGCATACCCGCACGTCAGGTTTCCTTCGCTGTCATAGCAGGTATCGTCATGCTGATGGAGATTCAGGCTTTCGATGGTACACACCGGCTCGGTCCGGGTGGCAGAGGTTACTTGCGTGTAGCAAGCCTCCGAATGGGTGTGTTCAGGAATCTCACACGCTCCCTTTTCCATGGTAATGGCGGGAAGAATCAATGCGTAGACCGTGCAGAACACCACAACGCAGGCAAGAACGGTTACAACCCGGTACCAGTGTTTCTTCCTTTGATGTGCCTTCGTATATTTTTCTGCGCCCTGAAGAGCATCCTTCTTCATATACCAATCACCAGCTTACCTATCTCAATGTTCCGAAGTCAGGCAGGGGCCAAACCCGGAAGACAATTTTTCCAACAATCTGTTCATCGGAGACACAGCCAACCGTTGTACTGCGGGAATCCACAGAAGTAGAGCGGTGGTCGCCCATGCAAAAGTACCGGTTATCCGGCACCTGGTAGGGTAATGCAATGTCACAGTCTCCAAGGGCTTTTTCTGTCAGGTATGGTTCGTCCAGCAACTCACCGTCCACATACACATTTCCGTCAGCGTCAATATCCACCCACTGACCAGGACCGGCGATACAGCGTTTGACCAAAATCTTGTTGCCCATGTAAAACGCCACCATGTCGCCAGGCGCAAAATCCGATCCTTTGACGGAGATCACAATATCTCCCTCGTCCAGCGTCGGGGCCATGGAGGCTCCGTAAATTTGCAGCACAGGCATCCAAATCGTGGCCACCAATACAGCCACCGCAGCCACGACAATCAGGGTGTAGATGGTGCTTCTCAGGACCCGTTTATATCGTCTCTTATATTTTTCTCTGCCAAGCTCTGCCGTGAGCTGCTCCACGGTTGGAAGCTCGCGTGGCTGCATTGTTTTACTTTTCATCTGTCCCAACCTCTCCGGCTGCCTGGATCATTTCTCGGAGGGCTTCCTGATCTGCCAGCAGTTTGGCTGCTTTGGCAACAATCTGTTTCCAATAGGCATCCGCTTCCGCGTGTGCTTTTTCGCTGTATGCCTGCGCCTCCTGCCGGATCTCCGCAGCTTCTTGTTTTGCCTGTTCCTTCATATCACGACAGATTGCATCCTGTTGGCCGCTTATCCGTTCGATGTTCTCAAGATACTGCTGCGCTGCGGCTTCTGCTGCCTGAAAGACACCATTGAGAGACAAAGCAGCTTCTGCCAGGGAACCAGCGTTGTTAATCGCAATTTTGCGATCCCGGAGCTGTGCTTCTGCCTGCTCTAATCTGTTTTTTAGCTGGTCATTTTCCGCTGCCTGAGCAATCAGCATTTCCAGCAGCTCACTCCGGCTCAAACGCCGCAATTCTTTATCCGTCATCAAGAGCCTCCAAATCTGTGTCACAGGGCACAAATGCAAAAATGGGCATCGGTCATTTCCGCCTGCCCCAGAAGATCCTTACGCCGCAACGCGGTCGTAATCATCCTTATTCTGTGCTGTGAAACACATACCTCCATGATGTTTAGCCACGAATCAGTAATCTGAAACAACTATCAAAACCAACATTATTTCCATAATGTAGTGAAACGTTTCCGGCAGATTCCGGCAATAAACACATATCCAAAAATCTACACAGAATAAGTTTAGCACAAGAACACAAAAAAATCAACAAGAGGCGCAGGAAAAGTATGTAAAAAGATGGTAAAATCTAAGATAAAAGTGGCAGTACAAAAAGCGGGAAGCACGAAGCCACCCTCAAATTCATTTTTGAAAAACGTGTATGAGGGTGTGCTTTTGTGCGCCCAAAATAGAGGGCCATTTTAGTTCAGCTGGAACCCAGTCGGAGCAGATATACAACATAATGGAAATAATGTGGTGTCTTTTTTTAGCTAAACAACAAGGCCCAATCGTTCAATCTTTCGCCGGTGTTCTGTACCAGCGGTCATGATATAGATTCTTGTTGTGTCGATGCTACTGTGTCCTAAAATATCGGCCAACTTTGCGATGTCTTTCTCAATACCATAAAAGGTTCGTGCAAATAGCTTGCGCAGATTGTGGGGAAACACCTTGCTGGCTTTTACTCCGGCTGCCTCGCAGAGGGATTTCATCTGCGCCCAAATATTGCTCCGGTCCAACGGCTTCCCGTTCCTGGTAATAAAGATCGCTCCAGAACGGACGCCGTTTTTCTTTGCGTGATCCAGAAGCATCTTCTTTAGCTTACTCGGAAGCAATATTGTCCGGGTTTTGCTTTTACAGCTGACAGTGATCTCTCCGCGCTTTACAGCTTCTGCGGTAAAGAACCGCAGTTCAGAGACACGAATGCCAGTGCCGCAAATGGTTTCCAGAATCAGATGGAAAAACATCGGATTGCATTCGGAAGATTTGCAAAGCCCTCGGAGCAGAATTTGCAGACAGCAATGCCGATCTGTGTGCAGTATTTCACTTTTTGCCAAATTATCCGGTCTGGCTGAAGATATGGTTTGCGAATGAAGAGTTTGAAGTGTCCGGAAAATTTTATATAAGTAAAAGCGCAGACTGCTATCTGACTATGGAGGACGCAGTTACGGTTGGAGAAATTCTGCTGTCGAAATTGAAAGCACAGGAGCGTGACAAAGCTGGAGAAGGAAATGTCCTTAGATAACAGGAAGTGATTATGCGCCTGACGAATGATAACATAACAGAAAGGGAAAAGGTATATGACAGAAAACAACAAATAATCTTCGCCTATTCTTTGTTTACAGCGGCGCAGTTTCTGCGCCGCTGGTTTTCTGCTCTGACCCAAACCGTGACCCAAACGCGGAAAAATCAGGTGGATTTATTCGTGCAGGAAAGGACGCCGCTGTGAAATTTTCCGATTGGAAAGGCGCAGAAATGGCTCGAAATATCCGCTAAAAATATCCGACCAACCTTCGGGACCAAGAGGCCTCTGGTTCGAATCCCGACACTCCGACCATCGAAAAATCCTGAAATCGTAAGATTTCTGGATTTTTCTTTATTTTTCCGGCAATTTTGCGTTTATCATTCTAACGCATTTCTAACAGGTGCTCGACAGTGTGTCGGAAATCGTCGCGGCTAACTGCTGCTTTCTCGACACGTCCAGATGCCCGTAGAGGCCTGCCGTCATGCGAATGTCGGCGTGTCCCATCCAGTCCTGCACATCTTTTAACGGCGTTCCTGCGTTAATCAGGAGGCTGGCGCAACTATGTCGGATTTCATGAAAACGGATATGCGGCAAACCATGCTTTTTCAGAAGGTCGTTAAAACGATGGCTGATATAGTCCGGCGAATACGGTTGTCCATCGTCCCATTTGAACACATATGGATTCTCCGTATAATCCGCACCGAATAACCGACGGTTTTCGATTTCTTTCCGTTTGGCTTCTGCAAAAATTGCTCTGGCTTCCGAGGGTAGCGGAAACGCGCGTCGGCTCGTCCGGTTCTTCGTCTTGTCCTTTTCCACTACAGAAGTGACTTTCACGACCGTATGACAGATAGCCAATGTTCCGCGTTCTTCGTCAATGCTGTCCCATTGCAAACCGAGCAGTTCACTTCTGCGCAGTCCGTAAATCGCTGTGATTTTGACAAGCGGCAGCAGCGGGTCATTTTGCAGCGTGGCAAACAGTGCCTGCATCTGCGTGGCACTGTAAAAATGCGCTTCCTTTCGCTCCTTCTGCGGCAGCTGCACAAACTGGCATGGATTAGAGGATAAAAGCTGATTGCGCACCGCATCTGTCAGCGCCTGAAATAGAACATTTTTGTGCAGCCGCAGACTTTTGGGAGACAAGCCGCCTTTTCCATCCAGCCGCCCGTTCACTCTTTTTTCATCGAAATACGCTTGCAGAACCTTCGTTGTGACCTCTTGCAGCCTGATACCGAGCGCGTCAAAATACGGAAGAATATGCGTCTGCGCCAGCGTATCATAGCCCTGATAGGTAACCTCGTCTACACGCTTCTTCGCTTGTTCCAGCCAAAGGCGAATATAGTCCGAAAAACGGTAAGCGTCAAATAGTCGTGAACCAGCGGCAGCGGAAGGCTGTCACTGGTTCAGGCTTTGCATATTTCCTGCACGGCTGGCAGCCATGGAAGGCAGTCTTCCGGCCGGCTGCCGCGCGGCAGTGCGGCCAGGAGATATTACAGATAGCTTGCCGGGTTCAGTCCATTGGTCTTTGCGGTCTCAACCAGAGAATAGATCACCGCGCTGATCTTCGCGCCAAGCGGCGTATTGCTGAACAGCCAGTTCTTTCGCCCAATGGCAAACGGCCGAACCGAGCGCTCTGCACGGTTGTTGGACAGCTCCAGCCGTCCGTCGCAGGAAACGTGCATCAGCCAGCTCTGCTGCCGCAAGGCATAAGTCGATCGATGCGCGCAAAGGGATCGGCCTGCGCGCTTCAAAGCATGCCTCCGATACGCACAACCGCCTCCGGCTGCCAGTGCAGCCGGAGGCGGTCTCATTTTCTCTGATGTTATTGCGCACCGTAGCGGGCTATGCTCTCCTCCCGGATCCTTTCCAGCAGCTGCTTCGTTTCGCTGTTCTCCTCCACAGCGCCCGCGTCCGGCGAAAGCTGCGTCAGCTCCGCCGCTGGGAATAGCACAGCCTCGCTTTCATCGACCGGCACCTTGCCCAAGAGGCCGCTCAGAATGACATAGTATCCATTCTCCTCCGAATACCGCAGGAAAAGATAATATTCCTTTCCCGGCTGCATCTTTACATACCGATTGATGTGGCAGGTCGCCTGCGTACCATCCTGCTCCGCATAGGTGAACTGATTCTCAAGGATCTGAAGTCTGTCGCCCGGCTGGACATTCCTTCCCGCAGAGTCTGTCAGCACCTCCTTGACGCTGACCTCAGAAAGCGTGTAGCCATGATACGCTCCCTGCGCACTCAAAGGCACGGCAACGTTCTCTTCCTGTTCCGTTTTTTCCACGCGCACAACGAGCTGTGCCGCCGCTTCCAGCTCCGCCGCCGACGCATAAAGATCGCTCTTGGCAGAGGCGTATGTGTCGATCGTTTTTGGCGCTTTTCCCGCGCAGGCCGTCACGCTGAGCAAAAGAACGATCGTGAGCGCCGATAACAGGAACGTCTTATAGAGTTTTCTTCTCATTTCATGACCTCCTTTTATCCGTAAATGGCAGTGATTCCAGCCTTATCATCAGACAATGGGTATGCCTTTTCATTGAAACCATATTCCCTCATAACTGATATGCTCTCATTTCCAGCTTGTGTATGTGCGAGACCAACCGCATGCCCAAATTCATGCACAATTGTTTCATTTTTCTTAACATCGGTTGCCGTTTGCCACAAACTGTAAAAGACAATAGAATGTGTATCATTACCATAATGATACGTGACACCATAGGTTCCATCGTCGGCACTGGAAAGCTCAGCAGTAATTGTTGCAACTGCAGAATTTGATTCGTAAAGGTACAGCTCAGGACATTGATTCCATTTTTTTGCATATGTATAAATTTTTGACGCGTATGTAGTGTTATAAGAATATATTCCAACGTATGTCGGACTGCTGAGTACATAACCGTTCTTCACATAAGCGCTTGCATTGCTGCTCAATGCTCCGCAAAGTATAATAGCGAAAAGGAAAATAGCAAGACATCTTTTCATTTTTTTCAAACGAAACACCTCCTATATCAACTATTAATCGTTCAGTTTTCTTTTACTCCCAGCCCGGCGCATAAACCAAACCTTTATGTTTTGGTTCATGCGCCCACCAAAATTGTTTTAAGTCTATCCTTCCATAAGTCATGTGAATTGATTTGCTTTCTCTTTTTGTGCTTTGCCACACTTTTCAAAATAGCGCCTCCCTTCTTTTTAACTTTTCTACTCTATTCTATATCTAAAATCTATCATTATTTGCTATTTTTGTCAATATAGTTTTTACGTACATTTGCTCATAAAGTCCTCACGTCTCCTCATTAAAAATCGTGCCGGAGCTTTGAACAAGCTCCGGCCTTCTCTTATTCTTCCGCCTGCTTCTGCACCGGCATTTCGCATTCCTTCGCAGGCGCATTTTCGTGGGATATGCTTTTCTCCCCCGCCGCGTCATAATTCTCCAAAAAGCTGACCTTCCGGCCTTTGGTCTTATAGGCGATGACCGTATCGAGGCAGACATTTTCCATGCTGCGGAAGATATGCGCCTCCACCTCCGGATTGCTCTTTTTCAGCTCGCGGATGAGCTGCTTGATCTGCTGGCGCTTCGACTTTGCCTCCTCGTTGGGGCGGCAGGTCGTGCAGGTATCGGTGAATTTGCAGGCGCACTGGATAAAATGCAGATCATTCGCGTCGCGCCACGCCTTGATATCGTCCTCGCGGATCAGGTAGAGCGGTCGGATCAGCTCCATGCCCTCAAAATTCGTGCTGTGGAGCTTCGGCATCATGGTCTGGATCTGCGCGCCCCAGAGCATCCCCATCAAAATGGTCTCGATCACGTCGTCGTAATGATGCCCCAACGCGATCTTGTTGCAGCCGAGCTTCTTCGCGTAGCTGTAGAGATAGCCCCGCCGCATCCGCGCGCAGAGATAGCACGGCGATTTTTCCACGTTGTAGACCGAGTCAAAAATGTCGGATTCAAAGATCTCGACCGGGATATGGAGTCGCCGCGCGTTTTCCTCGATGATCTGGCGGTTGGCCGGACTGTAGCCCGGGTCCATCACGACAAAGCGCAGCTCAAACGGGAATTTATTGTGCAGCTTCAATTCCTGAAAAAGCTTCGCCATCAGCATGGAGTCCTTACCGCCGGAGATGCAGACCGCGATGCGGTCGCCCGGCTGCACCAGCTCATACTGCCGGACGGCCTTGGTGAAATTGCACCAGATCTTTTCCCGGAAGCGCTTGCGCAGACTCGTTTCCACGCGGCTGCAAAGCTCGTCGGCATTCTGCTTTTCCATTTGCCGCCGCAGCCATGCGAGATATCCGCCCGCGAGGCTGTAAGCCTCGTAGCCCAGCGCCTCCAGAGCTTCCGCCGCGTCAAGGCTGAACTGTCCGCGCGCGCAGACCAGCACCAGCCTGCGGCCGTCATTTTCCGGCGGGTCTACGCACAGGCGCTCCGCATCGATGTGCTCCGCGCCGGGGATCGTCCCGTAATTCAGGCTCTCTGCGCTGCGCATATCGATCAGCCGGTAGCTTCCCTGCTCCCATTTTTCCAGTTCCTGCACGCTGACTTCCATGTGGCTTTCCTCGCTTTGTCAGTCTTCACTGCTTTTGCACCCATTTTATCCGCGCCGTGCGCGTTTGTCAACGCCGGAAGCGGCGCATATCTTTCAGGCGCTTGCAGCAAAAGCGCCTGAAGAAAAATCCTTCAGGCGCTCTGCATATTCTCAGTTGAAGCTTCCCAGCTGCTTTCCGGAGAGGACGTGGAAGTGGATGTGCTTCACCGTTTGTCTGGCCAGTTCGCCGACGTTTGTCACGACGCGATAGCCGTCCGCAAAGCCCATTTCCTTCGCCAGTTTGGCGATCACGGCATAAATGTGGCCGATCAGCGCCGCATTTTCCTCCGTCACCTCCGCCGCGGAGGCGAAATGTGCCTTCGGCACGACAAGGAAATGCACCGGCGCCAGCGGCGCAATGTCCTTGAACGCGAGGCATTTGTCGTCCTCATAGACCTTCTGGCTCGGGATCTCTCCCGCAATGATCTTACAAAACAGGCAGTCTGTCATAGCCGCTTCCTCCTTACTGCACCTTTTCCGCAACAAAATCGTCCACAGCCGCCAGCGCATCGTCTACCTTCAGCAGATTCGTGCCGCCGCCCATGGCGCTGTCGGGCTTGCCGCCGCCCTTGCCGCCGACGATGGGCGCGATGGCCTTGATGATGTCTCCGGCCTTGACGCCCTTTGCGATCGCGTCCTTGCCGCAGACCGCCAGCAGCGTGATCTTCTCGCCGTTCACCGCGCTGAGCACCGCGACAATGCCGCTGTCCTTATCGCGCAGGAAGTCGCCCATCCGGCGCAGGTCGGCTGCGTCCGCAGCGCCGCGGTTTGTCGTGAGCACGCGAAGCCCGCCGATGTTCTTTGCCGAGAAGAGGAACTGATCGACCTCGCCCGCAAACAGGCGGTCCTTCATTTTTTCAATGGTCTGGTGCAGCTCGCGGATCTCGCGCATCGAGGCCTCAGCCTTTGCAAACAGCTCCGCAGGCGTCGTCTTGAGCGTCTCCGCCACGCGCAGGAGCTTCTGGTTCATTTCGTCCGTCATTTCGAGACAGACCTTTCCGGTGACCGCCTCAATACGGCGCACGCCGGATGCGACCGAGGACTCGCTCACGATCCGGAACGGGCCGACCTTCGCGGTGTTGTCCAGATGCGTACCGCCGCAAAGCTCCATGGAAACGGTTCGGTTCTCGTCGCCCATGGTGACCACGCGCACAACGTCGCCGTACTTCTCACCGAAGAGCGCCGTCGCACCGCGCTTCCTGGCCTCCTCGATCGGAAGCTCCTCCGTCACGACGGGATAGCCGTCGAGAATATATTCAGACATCAGGCGGCTGATTTTCGTCAGCTCCTCGGGCTTGACCGCCTCGAAGTGCGTAAAGTCGAAGCGCAGCCGGTCCGGCTCGACCAGAGAGCCTGCCTGATGCACATGGTCGCCCAGCACCTCTTCCAAAGCGCTCTGGAGCAGATGCGTCGCGGTGTGCGCACGGCGGACGCCCTTCCGGCGCTCCTCGTCGATGCGGACGGTGCAGACATCGCCCGTTTTCATCTCGCCGCTGACCACGCGGCCATAGTGCAGGAATTTGCCGCCCTTGTTCTTCTGAACGTCGGTGACGACGAATTTGCCGTCCGGCCCTTCGATATAGCCATGGTCGCCGACCTGACCGCCCATTTCGGCGTACATGGTCGTCTTATCCAGCACGATCAGCGCGTCCGTACCCTCGCTGACAGCGCCCTGAAGCTCGTCCTCCGCGACGATGGCGAGGATCTTACCCTCTGCGACGCCGTTTTCATAGCCGATGAACTGCGTCGCGGGCATCTCCTTGCCGAACTCCACGCCGGCCCAGCCGAGGTCGCCCAGCGCCTTTCTGGCCTCTCTCGCGCGGGATTTCTGCTCCTGCATCAGCTGCTTGAACGCCTCCGCATCCACGTCCATGCCTTCCTCGTGAACCATTTCCTCGGTCAGGTCGAACGGGAAACCGTAGGTGTCATAGAGCTTGAAGGCGTCCGCGCCGGAGAAAACGGTCTCGCCCTTCTGCTTGTGGCCCTCGAGCATGTCGCTGAAGATCTTCATGCCGCCGTCGATGGTCTTGGCGAAGTTCTCCTCCTCCGTGCGCACAACGCGGGTGATATACGCCTGCTTTTCGCGCAGCTCCGGATACTGGCACTCGTTCTCATGGATAACGGTATCGATCACGTCGTACAGGAACGGATGGTTGACGCCGAGAAGCTTTCCGTGACGCGCTGCACGCCGCAGAAGCCGCCGCAGCACATAGCCGCGTCCCTCGTTCGAGGGCAGCACGCCGTCGCAGATCATGAACGTGGCGCTGCGGATATGGTCGGTGATGACGCGCAGCGAAACGTCCGTCTTTGCGGATTCCTCATAGTGCGCGCCGGTGATCTCCGAGACCTTGTTGGTAATGTTCATCACCGTATCCACATCGAACAGCGAAGCCACGTTCTGGCACACGCAGGCAAGGCGCTCCAGGCCCATGCCGGTGTCGATGTTCTTCTGCTTCAGCTCGGTATAATTGCCGTGGCCATCATTATTGAACTGCGAGAACACGATGTTCCAGACCTCGACGTAGCGGTCGCAGTCACAGCCGACGGTGCAGCCGGGTTTGCCGCAGCCGTACTGCTCGCCGCGGTCATAATAAATTTCGGAGCAGGGACCGCACGGGCCGGAGCCGTGCTCCCAGAAATTGTCCTCCTTGCCGAAGCGGAAGATATGGCTCTCGGGAATGCCGACCACATCGCGCCAGATGGCGAAGGCCTCGTCGTCGGCGGGCGTCGTCTCATTGCCTGCAAAGACCGACGGATACAGCCGGTCCGGCTCAAGGCCGACCCACTCGGGGCTGGTCAGGAATTCCCACGCCCAGGGAATGGCTTCCTTCTTGAAATAATCGCCGAACGAGAAGTTGCCGAGCATCTCAAAATAGGTGCCGTGGCGCGCCGTCTTGCCGACGTTTTCGATGTCGCCGGTACGGATGCACTTCTGGCAGGTCGTGACGCGGTGGCGCGGCGGCTCCTCCTCACCGGTGAACCACGGCTTCATCGGCGTCATACCGGCGTTGATGAGCAGGATGGATTTGTCGTTGCGCGGGATCAGCGAAAAGCTGGGCAGGCGCAGATGTCCCTTGCTCTCAAAGAAGCGCAGGTACATTTCACGCAGCTCGTTGAGTCCGTAAGCTTTGTGTGCCATAGTAGATTCTCCTTCTATCTCCAATAATTTCTTTCGTGTGCAAAAAAAGAAACCCCGCCTCCCATCATAGGGGCGAAGCTTGCTTCACGGTACCACCCTAATTGCGCCCGAAGGCGCTTCTCAGCTGCTCTATAACGGGAGGGCCCGCTCCGTTCCTCACGGAGACGCTCCAAAGCGGCTGCCGAAGGCTCCTGCCGAAGGGCTTCCACCGTCCCCTTCTCTCTGTTGGCGCTGCCAGCGGCTCTCTTTTTCATCGCGTTTTCTGTATTTCCTGCTTATTTTAGCACATTTTATCCCGTTGTCAACGGTTTTTTCTCCTCCGGCATCACCGGCTGCATATTTTCGTCGAGCTTCATCCGCCACCGGAGCGCTCCGTCCAGCTCCTCGAGCGTACAGAAGCAGAACAGCGGCATCAGCGGAAATTCCCGCCCCGGCTCATAATCCATGTCAAGCTCCGCGCCGTCCTCCGTCCGCCGCAGCCGCGCGTTTTCCACCAGGCAGTCCAGAATCCGCCCGGAGAATGGCTCCCACGCCGCCCACGCCGTCTGCTCCGGCTCCGCAGCAGCCTCCGCCGCTTCCTTTTCCGCCGGACGCTCCGGCGCTGCCGGCTCTGTGTCCGGACTGGTCGTGACGCGCGTCTGCGGCGTAAAGGAAAACGCATCCGCCGCGAGCCGCCGCTCCAGCCGCAGCGCGCCGTCCTCCGGCATCAGAACGCCGAGGCGCACACGCTCCTCTCCGTCGTGCGCGTACAGGCGGACGATGCGGTCCGTCTCCATGCGGCACTCCGCCGCAATATGCCAGTAAAGCCCCCGCCTTTCCGCCAAAGCGCTCCCCACGGCCGCGCCGCGGTCAAAAACCGTATATTCCATATCAAACAGCCTCCCGCATAAGCTGGTAAAAGCCTATGCGGAAGGCCGCGCGTTCATGCTGATATGCTTCCTGCGGCAGCGCCGCCTGTGGTCATCCCTGAAGTCCGAAGCTTACCGCGATGGCGGAGTCCACCTGATTCATGAGCCCCTCATCCACATGGCCCATATGCTCCCGCAGACGCCGTTTGTCGATGGTGCGGATCTGCTCGAGCAGCACCACCGAGTCCTTGGTAAGTCCCACGTCATGCCCGGCAAGGGAGATATGCGTCGGCAGGCGGGCCTTGCCGGTCTGGCTGGTGATCGCAGCGGCGATCACCGTCGGAGAATGTCTGTTTCCGGTATCGTTCTGTACGATCAAAACGGGTCTTGTGCCGCCCTGCTCGCTGCCGACGACCGGGCTGAGATCGGCGTAGAAGATATCGCCTCGTTTCACGTTGGTATCCATTCGCTTCACACTCCGCGGAAATAAAGTAGGAATGCCGGAGGCCGGTTCGGCTCCGGCGGGTCTACCGTTATTCTCCCACGCGGGCGCTGAAATTATACGCCGCAAGGCTCTCAAGCCATACTATGCCGGTTTTGTCGAATGTGCGCAGGCGCTCAGACGATATATTGCAGAATTTCCTGCTCCCGTCCGTCCTGCATGTAGATGCGCGGGATGCGCTTGCTGATACCGCAGAGGATCTCGTAGCTGATCGTCCCGGCCTGCTGCGCGATGCGCTCACACGGCAGGAGCGTCCCGTCCGTGTCATAGCCGAACAGCGCCGCTTCGTCTCCCACCCGGATCTCCGGGATCTCCGACACGTCCACCATGCACATATCCATGCAGATACGGCCCACCGAGCGCGCCATCCTTCCCCGGATGCGGAAGCTCACCTTCCCGGAGAGGCCGCGCAAAAGCCCGTCGGCATAGCCGATGGGCAGCACGGCCACCCGCATATCTCTTTCCGCCGTATAGGTGCGTCCGTAGCTGATCGACGTTCCCGCCGGGATCTCGCGCAGCTGCGCGACCGTCGTGCGCACCGTCATCAGCGGCCGCAGATCCAGAATGCCCTCCGCATCCTCTGACGGTGCATGGCCGTAGGTCGCGATTCCCGGCCGCACCATATCGAGCGCAAGCTCCGGGTACAGGATCGTCGCGCCGGAGCTTGCGCAGTGCCGCAGCTCCGGGCGGATGCCGTGCGCGGCCAGCGCATCCAGCATCGCCGTGAAGCGCGCGTACTGCGTTCTTGTAAACGCCTCGTCCTCCGGGGCCTTGCTGTCGGCTACGCAGAAATGCGTGAACACGCCCTCCACATGCAGATGCGGCAGCCCGCAGACCTCCAGCAGCTCCGGAAGCGTTCTTTCATGGTCGTAGGCGAAAAAGCCGATGCGCGTCATGCCCGTGTCCAGCTTCAGATGCACGTTCAGGATGTAATTTGTCCCGGCAAGCGCCGTATCCAGCTCCTTCGCGTATTCGAGCGAATGCACCTCCTGCGTGATGTCCATGAACACCATCGTGTCCGCAAAGCTCGCAGGAGTGTAGCCGAGAATGAGCATCGGCGCGCGGACGCCGCCGCGCCGAAGCTGAATGGCCTCCTCGAGGTTGGAGACCGCCAGATACTCCGCGCCCAGCTCGCACAGCGCGTGGCTCAGCGGCACCGCGCCGTGGCCGTAGGCGTCGGCCTTCATGACGCCGAGAAACCGGCAGCCCTCGGGAATGTGATTTTTGATTGCGCGGTAATTGTGCTCCAGATTATCCAGAGACACCCCCGCCCAGGTTCTTTTCAGTGTTTTCATTGTTGCCTCGATTCATGGCAAACGCGCTGATCTCTGCGGTCAGGAGCGTCTGCCCTTGATAGGATATTTCGCAGCGGCACGGCTGTCCGCTCTGCGTGTCCAGCCAGGTATCCACTGCCAGTTCTTCTTCCTCATACCCCTCCAGACAGGTCATCCGGAGCAGGCCGTTCTCCATCCCGCAGGCGGAAATATAGCCCTCGTACCAGCCGCTGCCCAGAAGATACGGCAGCGCCATCGGCGCAAGGCGTCCGCCGGCTAGACTTTCAAATCCGACCGCCGTGTCCTCATAGACGACGCGCGCGCCGTCTGCGGAGACCTCCGCCCGGATGCCCTCCAGCGTCTGCGGCGCGGTCAGCGTCAGCGCGGCCCCGCCGTCCGGAGACCATGTGCAGTCCATCGTAAACCGGTATACCTGTTCGCCGTAGTCCGCCGTGACCTCCGCCGTAAAGGCGCAGCCGCCGCTTTGCAGCAGCGCCGTCCGAAAATCAAGCGCGCGCTGCATCTCCGAGTCCTCCCGCGCACAGCCGCAGAGCAGCCAGAGCGCGGACGCCAGAAGCAGAGAAAGAATTTTTTTGCCGTACAAAAAACGACCACCCGCTCATCTCAAGAGTCGCGGAAGCCTCGTCAGAAGGTCGCCGGGCGCCATGCCGTATTCGCCGATCTCGGCCGCAGCCAGATCACCCGCTGAGCCGTGAAGCCACGCCGCGCAGGCCGCCGCCTCCAGCGGCATCACGCCCTGCCCGAGCAGCGACACGATCACGCCGGAGAGCACGTCGCCCGAGCCGCCGGTCGCCATGCCGGGATTTCCGACCACGCTCAGATAAATGTTCCAGCCGTCGGTTATGATCGTCCGGTGCCCCTTCAGAAGGAGTATGCAGCCCGTCCGGTTCGCAAAGTCGGTCGCCTCGCGCACACGGTCCTGCGCCATCGGGTCCCCGCCCAGCCGGAGAAATTCTCCGTCGTGCGGTGTCACGATCACGGGACAGGCTGCTCCGCGCAGTACATCTATATGTCCCTCGAGCGCGTTTATGCCGTCCGCGTCCAGCACCAGCGGCTTATGACAGAAGCCGAGCAGCCAGCGCACGAGCGCCGTGATCTCCTCCGACCGGCCAAGGCCCGGCCCGAGCAGCACTGCGTCCATGTGCTCCATCCGCCGCTCGATCTCCGGCCTTGCCGCGAGGCTGAGCCGCCCGTCCGCATCGCACGGAAGCGGAAAAACGACCGGCCCGAGGCACCGGGACGCGCAGATCGGATAGACGCTTTCCGGCACGCCGAGATAGACGAGTCCGCTGCCCGTCCGCACCGCCGCTTTCGCGGCAAGGATCGCGGAGCCGGTGAGTCCCGTGCTTCCGCACAGGAGCAGGATCTTTCCGTAATCGCCCTTATGGGAATTGCGCGCCCGCACCGGCAGAACTGTCTTTACCAGCTCCGGCCCGACGTACTGTGCCAGCCACGCTGCTCTTGCCATCGGAATCCCTCCCGCCGTTTTTTCTTCATTATAATGCGTTTTTCCGGGAACGTCAAATTTATTCTTGCGAAACCGACTGGAATGTGTTATGATGGCTCCAATAGTTGAAATGCAATGACCGAGTCGTCTGACACCGGTTCGCGGCCGCAGAGAGGACGGGGCGCTGGAAGCCGTCCGCCGCAGGTGAAGGGCTTTCCCTCGTGAGCAGCAGCCTGAACGGCCTGTCCGGCTCCCGGACGCGGCTGGAGTAGGGTGCGCCGGGCCGCTCCGTTAACGGCGAAACAGGTCTCTGGCCTGAAAGTGCGCCGCAAGGCGAATGCGGGTGGTACCGCGGAAGCATGTCTTTCGTCCCCAAGGAGGGCGGGAGGCATATTTTTTTCCCGCGCTCTGTCTGTTTTCCGTTCCGTAATTTCATTCAAAAGGAGAATTTCATTTTATGAAAGAGCAGCTTGAGAAGATCCGGCAGGAGGCGCTCGACGCGCTCAATGCCGTTGGCGATTCCAACGAGCTGGAATCGCTGCGCGTGCGTTTTCTTGGCAAAAAGGGTGAGCTGACCGCCGTTCTGAAAACGATGGGCAAGCTCTCTGCCGAGGAGCGCCCCGTCATGGGCCAGATGGCCAACAACGTCCGCGCCGCCATCGAGGAAAAGCTCGAGGAGGCAAAAACCACGCTCAAGGCGAAGGCGCTCGAGCAGAAGCTCGAGGCCGAGGCCATCGACGTGACCATTCCCGGCAAAACTGTGGAGCTCGGCCACCGCCACCCGATGAACATCGCGCTCGACGAGGCGAAGGACCTGTTCATCTCCATGGGCTTCAAAATCCTTGACGGCCCGGAGGTCGAGCTTGCCGATTATAACTTCACGAAGCTGAACATTGCGGAAAATCATCCCTCCCGCGACCGCAGCGACACATTCTACATCACAGACGACGAAAAGGTCCTGCTCCGCACGCAGACCAGCCCCATGCAGATCCGCGCCATGGAGGCCATCGGCCAGCCGCCGATCCGCATTCTGGCTCCGGGCCGCGTCTACCGCAAGGACGAGGTGGACGCCACGCATTCTCCGATGTTCCACCAGATCGAGGGTCTGGTCATCGACAAGGGCGTCACCATGGCCGACCTCAAGGGCACGCTGGAAACGCTCATCAAGGCCATGTACGGTGCGGATTCCGTCATTCGCTTCCGCCCGCACCACTTCCCCTTCACCGAGCCGAGCTGCGAGGTCGACGTGCAGTGCTTCAAGTGCCACGGCGAGGGCTGCCCGACCTGCAAGGGCGAGGGCTGGATCGAGCTGCTGGGCGCCGGTATGGTGCATCCGAAGGTGCTCGAGGGCTGCGGCATCGATCCGAGCATCTATTCCGGCTTCGCCTTCGGCATCGGCCTGGAGCGCATGGCCATGCGCCGTTTCCAGATCAGTGACCTGCGCATGATCTTCGAAAACGATATTCGCTTCCTGTCGCAGTTCTGAGAAGGAGGATCACACAATGAATATTTCGAGAAAATGGCTCCGTGAGTTCGTTGACATTCAGGCCACGGATAAGGAATATGACGAGACCATGACCATCGCCGGTCAGAAGGTCGAGACCACCACCCGCATGGACGCGGAGATCCAGAACGTCGTCGTCAGCAAGGTGCTTTCCATGAAGCGCCACGAAAACTCCGACCACATGTGGGTCTGCATGGTCGATGTGGGCAAAGATGAGCCGCTTCAGATCGTCACCGGCGCGCAGAACGTCCATGAGGGCGATCTGGTTCCCGCCGCGCTCCATAACTCCCACCTGCCCGGCGGCATTCACATCACGAAGGGCAAGCTTCGCGGCGTGGAGTCGAACGGTATGCTCTGCTCCTATAAGGAGCTGGGCCTTACCGAGCACGACTGCCCGGAGGCCTATGCCGACGGCATCTGGATCTTGAACGACGAGGGCTGCACCGTCGGTCAGGACATCAATGAGGTCATCGGAAACGACGATTCCATCGTGGAATTCGAGATCACCAACAACCGTCCCGACTGCTACAGCCTGATCGGTCTGGCGCGCGAGACCGCAGCCGCCTTCAACGTCCCCATGAAGCACCATGAGCCGGTCGTCAAGGGCGGTGCGGAGGGCGACCTCACGGCGCTTCTGGACGTAGATGTGCAGGCCGAGGATCTGTGCCTGCGCTACACCGCAAGAATGGTGCGCAACGTCAAGATCGCGCCGTCCCCCAAGTGGATGCGCCAGCGCCTGCGCAGCGCCGGTATCCGTCCGATCAACAACATCGTCGATATCACCAACTACGTCATGGTCGAATACGGCCAGCCGATGCACGCCTTTGACTACCGCTATGTAAGCGGCGGCAAGATCGTCGTCCGCCGCGCAGGCGAGGATAAGACGCTCACCACGCTCGACGGAAATGTCCGCAGTCTCCAGCCCGATATGCTCGTCATCGCCGACGAGACGAAGCCCGTCGGCCTTGCCGGTATCATGGGCGGTGAAAACAGCGAGATCGTGGACGACACCGTGGATGTCGTTTTCGAGTCCGCAAACTTCCTCGGCGCCTCCATCCGCAAGACCGCGCTGGCGCTCGGTATGCGCACCGACGCATCGGCCAAGTTCGAAAAGGACATCGACCCGATGCTGACGCTTCCCGCCGTCAACCGCGCCTGCGAGCTGGTCGAGCTGCTGGGCGCGGGCGAGGTCATGGACGGCGTGATCGACGTTCTGAACTACGTTCCCGAGACGGTAACGCTCCCGCTGGAGCCGGAGCGCATCAACGCCCTGCTCGGCACGGACATTTCCCGCGAGGATATGATCGAGTATCTGCGCCGCGAGGAAGTTCCGGTCGTGGACGGCATGATCCAGGTCCCGTCGTGGCGTCCGGATCTGCGCTGCATGGCCGATATCGCGGAAGAGGTCGCGCGCTACTACGGCTACAACCGCATTGAGACCACGCTGATGCGCGGCGCGACCACGCTCGGCGGCTATACCGAGGCCGAGGCTCTGGAAAACAAGGCCTGCGCCATCGCACGCAGCCTCGGCTACAGCGAGATCATCACCTATTCCTTCGTCTCCCCCACCGTCTTTGACAACATCCGCCTGCCGGAGGACACGCCGCTGCGCAATGCCATCCGCATCATCAATCCGCTTGGCGAGGATACCTCCATCATGCGCACCGTCATTCTTCCCTCGATGCTGGATATCCTTGCCCGCAACTACGCCTACAAAAACAAGGGCGTCAAGCTCTATGAGCTGGGCCGCATCTATCTGCCGGTCGAGGGCCATGATCTTCCCGACGAGCCGAAGCGCCTGATCTTCGGCACCTATGGTGAGCATGAGGACTTCTTCAGCATGAAGGGCGAGATCGACGCGTTGCTGGCCTCGCTCAACATCCCCGCCGCAACCTATGTACGCAACACCGAGAATCCCAGCTACCATCCCGGCCGCTGCGCCGAGCTGCGCATCGACGGCAAAAAGGTCGGCGTGATCGGTCAGATCCATCCGCTGGTCGCGGAGACCTACGGCATCGGCGCAGAGGTCTACGCCGCAGAGCTGGACTTCACCCTGCTCCAGAGCATGGCGGGCGGTGAGCGCGTGTTCCATCCGCTGCCCAAGTTCCCCGCCGTCGCGCGCGATCTGGCGCTCGTCTGCGACGAAAGCCTCACCGTCGGCGAGCTGGAGAGCTGCATCACCGCCGCCGCAGGCAAGCTCCTGCGGAAGATCAACCTCTTCGATATCTACCGCGGCGTCGGCATCGAGCCGGGCAAGAAGAGCGTCGCATTCAGTCTGGAGCTTCGCGCCGACGACCGGACGCTCACGGATGAGGATTCCGTCGGCGTCGTGAACAAGGTGCTTGAAAAGCTTGAAACCGAGCTGCACGTCAAGCTCCGCTGAGTCTTTCCGGTATAGCTTCCCTGCTTTCTCCCTATAATTCTCTGCGGAGGCGCGTCCGCCGCCATGCGGGTGCGCCTCCGAAACCACCGGTTTCCTGCAACATTTTGTGGTTTTTAAGAACTTGTAACACAAATGAAATGTTCAGGTCATTTACAACCGCGCGAGAATATATTATGATAGGGGCAAGCTATTGACAAGGGAGGGTAACCGTATGGAGGATAATACCATCAAGTTTGTGGTGCCGGACGACGCAGCCGGAGAAATGAAGGCCATTCTGACCGCAGTCTACAGCGCTTTGAGTGAGAAGGGCTACAACCCGATCAATCAGATCGTCGGTTACCTGCTGTCCGAGGATCCGACCTATATCACAAACTACAACAACGCTCGCAGCCTTATCTGCAAACTGGATCGGGATGAGCTTCTTCAGGAGCTGGTCCGTCATTACCTGTTTGACTGAGGATCCCTGCAACATCAGGCGGCTTGCTTCGCTCAAGCCGCCTGAATTTTCTGTTTTCCGTTCTCTGCATCCATAATTTCATAATTTCCCGTGCCAAACATCCAAATTCACGCATTTTCCCCTGTCCCGGCATCGGATCAAATCGTAATTCGTTTTACTTTGTCACAATTTTGTAATTATTGTTGACATTAATTTTGAAATGTGTTACAATTTGATTACATTCTTTCAGGAGGTTCTTATGGCAGAAGAAAAAGACCTTCTCATGTATAAGGGTTTTCCCCTTATGAGAAAGGATTCCATCGTGTATTACGGCTCCATGGCAGATTCCCACATCGTCATGCTTCAGATCCTGGAAACGGAAAAGAAGGGCGATACGGACATTGCGACGAAGGTCTCCGTTGAGCTTCAGCTCACCGACCCGTCGATCCGCGCCAAGGACCGCATTGTAAAAAAGAGCGTAAAGGACGGCTTCTACACAGCTCTGGATGTTGGCTGTGTGTGGCTCAAGCGGGCGCTGGCTGCAAAGTAAGCCGGCTCCGTTAAACGGTACGATCTGCCGGCGATCCTTCGCCGGCAGCGCCGCTTTCATTGGCACGGAGGTTTATCATGAAAAGAGAGAGAACGCTTCCCGGAAAAACACTCCGGGTCCTGACGGCGCTGCTTTTGATCTGCGCCACCCTGACGGCTATGACGCTTCCCGCGTTTGCCATCGAGCTGAAAACCGGCATCGGCATTGTAGAGACGAGCGGACTTCGTCTGCGCGCCAAGCCGAACACCGACTGTGAGATCCTCGCCAACGCCTCCTACGGCGACAGCGTGGTCATCATCCGCGACGCCGGCGACTTCTATCTGGTCGATTACAATTTGCAGATCGGCTACATGGCCAAGCAGTATATCACCTTCAAGGAGCGTGAGAACATCGAGCTTGGCTACGCCAATGTGATCGATTCCGCCGTCAACATGCGCTCCGCTCCGTCGTCCGACGGCGAGCTTCTCGCTCAGCTGACGTCGGGCGATCAGCCCTATATCATCGGCTTCAACTGCGGCTGGTATAAGGTCACCTTCGGCGGCGACACCGGCTATATCCGCAGTGACCTGCTCGAGTTGACGCAGGCCCCGGTCGGGAACTCCGGCGGCAGCATGGTCGAGGTCGTCAGTCTCGGCCAGCAGGTCGTTGACCTCGCGCAGAACTACCTCGGCTATCCCTACGTCTGGGGCGGCTCGACGCCCAGCGGCGGCTTTGACTGCTCCGGCTTCGTCAAATACGTCTATGCGCAGATGGGCTATACGCTCAACCGCGTCGCAGCCGATCAGATGCTCAACGGCTCCGCTGTCACCGACCTCGAGCTTGGCGATCTGGTGTTCTTCAACAATACATACACCACCGGAGCCGCTGCGAGCCACGTCGGCATCTACATCGGCGACAACCAGTTCATCCACGCGGCCGACGGCGGCGTCAAGATCACCTCGCTCTCCAACACCTACTACTCCAGCCGCTATATCGGCGCGCGGCGCATTCTCTGAGCATTTGCTTCAAAAATTTTTCTCCGCAGTGTATAAGAATTCCGGAAGCCGCACAGAATATCTGTGCGACTTCTTTTTCATTTTTTCCATTCCTCTTGGCCGCAGGCTTTTCCGCCTGCGGTTATTTTTTTCATTTTTCCGCATACTAAGTCCAAAAACTACAGACAGGAGCGATGGACTTGGACACTCTTCACAAGGGCCGGCAGACCATTGTATTCGACCGCCATCCGGTCATTCTGGCGCACAGCGCCATTGCGGGCAAAAAGGAAAGCGAGGGGCCTCTTGCGGGATTCTTTGACCACACGGAGACGGATACACGCTTCGGCCAGAAAACATGGGAAAAGGCGGAGACGCGCCTACAGGAGCTTGCGCTCGACACAGCACGCAGCAAGGCGCAGCTTCAATACAGCGATCTGGACGTGCTTTTCGCCGGAGATCTGCTGAATCAATGCATCAGCTCCGCTTTTGCCATCCGGGACACGCGCATCCCCTTCCTCGGGCTTTACGGCGCCTGCTCCACCATGGCCGAATCCCTGACGCTGGCGGCGGCAGCCGTCAACGCGGGCTACGCCGCGCGGGCCGCCGCACTCACCTCCTCCCACTTCGCCACGGCGGAGCGGCAGTACCGCTTCCCGCTTGGCTACGGCGGCCAGCGGACGCCGACGGCGCAGTGGACAGTCACCGGCTCCGGCTGCTGCATCGTCGCATCCAACGGTCGCGGGCCATATCTCAACTGCGCCACCATCGGCAGGATCGAGGACTACGGCATCAAGGACGCCAACAATATGGGTGCGGCCATGGCTCCCGCCGCCTATTCGACGCTACGCGCCCACTTTGCGGACACCGGCCTGCGGCCGCAGGACTATGACCTGATCGTCACCGGCGACCTCGGCACGCTCGGCAGCACCATCGTCACCGACCTGTTCCAGCGTGACGGCGTGGAATTCGGCGCAAACTACCGCGACTGCGGCGTTCTCATCTACGATCTCAAGCGGCAGGATGTCCACGCAGGCGGCTCCGGCTGCGGCTGCGGCGCGTCGGTGCTCTGCGGATACCTGCTGCGGCAGCTCCGTGAAAAAAAGATCAACAGCCTGCTCTTCTGCGCCACCGGCGCGCTGATGTCGCCGGTCTCCACCTGGCAGGGCGAGTCCATCCCCGCCATCTGCCACGCAATTTCGATCTCGAACGAAAGAAGGTGACCATATGGAATATCTCAAGGCGTTTCTGGTCGGCGGGCTGCTCTGCCTCATCGGCCAGCTGCTCATCGACACAACCAAACTCACCCCCGCGCGCATCCTGACCGCCTACGTCGTTGCGGGCGTCGTTCTCGGCGGCGTGGGCGTCTATCAGTATCTCGTGGATTTCGGCGGTGCAGGTGCGACCATCCCGCTGACCGGCTTCGGCTATAATCTCGCAAAGGGCGTGCGCGAGGCCGTGGACAGCGAAGGACTGCTCGGCGCACTGCTCGGAGGCTTTCGGGCCGCAGCCGCTGGCGTCGCCGCCGCCGTCTTTTTCGGCTTTCTGGCAGCACTGCTTTTCAAGCCGAAGGATAAATGCTGAAAAACCGGGCATACTGATCCTGCGGCAGCGCCGCAGAATCGTTGACAGGGCCGCATTGTGCGCTCCTGCCGGTTGACGCAATTGTACTTGGAGGCATCAGAATGAACACCCAGAACAACCAGAATCAGAATCAAAACCAGAATCAGAACCGTACCCAGAACAACGTTCCGGAGCGCGAGAACCGCTCCAGCCGTCAAAACAGCAAGCAGAACAAGCAGAACTGCAAATGAACGACATGCCCGGCGGATGGAATCCATCCGCCGGGCACGATCTTTATCTCCTTCAAAAACGGGCAGCCGCTCACAAGCCGATCGGAGAAGCTTTGCGCGATCCTTCTGCGACCTACATCTCCGGCCGGAAAAGCGCAGGCTCCTCCGCCTCCATCTGGATGCAGTACGGCAGGCGCTCCCGCTCCAGATGGTCCTTCAAAATATTACCGGACTCACGCAGAACGATTTTCTGCTCCAGCTGTACATGGCGCGGATACGCCTGCCCCTGGAGCATCGCCATCAGCATATCAAAGGCTTCGTCGGCAAGCTGCTCCGGATCCTGACGGACGGTAGACAGCTTCGGTGTGGTGAGCACGGCGTGGCTCGTATCGTCAAAGCCGAACACCTGGATCTCCTCCGGGATGCGGACGCCCTTTCGGGTCGCGGAATAGACCACCGCCTGCGCGATCGCGTCATGCTCACACAGAACGACCTGCGGCCATTTGTCCCGCGGCGTCGCCTCCAAAAAATCTGTAAACCGGTCAAACTGCTTGTTCCAGCGGAAATACTTCGACTCCTTCAGGTCGAGCGCGATCAGCAGCTTATCCGGGTCAAGTCCCTCATCGAGCATTCCCTGTACATAGCCGCGATGGCGCTGCTCCGTGCTGTCCTGACGGCGAATGTTGGTGCAGACATAGCTGATCCGAGTCACATCGTCCGCCGCAAAGCAGTGCACCAATCGGCGCATCGTCGTGTAGTTGTTATACTCCACGTTTGCAAATTCCGGCGAATATTGATCGCAGAGCACGACCTGCAGCCCCCGGTCAGACGCTCTTTTCAGATCGCTTTCCAGGACTGCCGTGCCCATTGCGATCACACCTTCCGCCTGATGCTCGATCAGTGTGGCGATATTTTTGGCGTTCAGCTCGCTGTCCCAGTGGCCGCACATCATTGTCAGCAGATAGCCCTTTTCCTGTGCGCGCACCAGAAGGCGCTCATAGGCGATGGAATAGAATAGGCTGGTCATGTCCTGCATCAGAAGGCCGATCACATTGGTGTGCTTTTTGCGCAGTGAGCGCGCCGTGACATTCGGATAATACTGCAAAGCCTCCACCGCCGCCAGCACACGCTCTCTGGTCTCGTTGGAGATCGAGGCGGTCGCGTTGAGCACATGCGACACCGTGGATGCGGATACCCCCGCCGCGCGCGCGACATCCTGAATGGTGGCGCGCTTGATTGCCAGAGGCTCTTGCGGCTGTAACGACATAACTTTTACTCCACTTTCTCTTTGATTGGAACCATTATAACGGTTTTCTTCTGCTTTTTCAATCATTTTACAACCATTTCCTCGATTTTGCGGAGAAAACGCGGCGCATGGCCTTTGCTCCGGACCATGCGCCGCCATATGACCCGTAGGATCAGTCTCTCTTCAGAGCGCCGCTTCTGACCGAGTCCACAAAGACCGCCAGCAGCAGGATGCCGCCGCGCATGACCTTCTGCCAGTAGACCTGGACATTCAGCATGGTCATGCCGTTGAAGAGCACGCTGAGGATGGTAATGCCGATCAGGGTGCCAACCATCTTACCCTTGCCGCCAGCCAGCGCCAGACCGCCGAGTGTGACCGCCGCGATACAGTCCATATCGCTGCCTTCACCGGCGTTGCACATGGAGGCAGTGTTCTGGCAGGTCATGATGATACCGCCGATCGCCGCGCACAGCGAGGAGATCATGTGTGCCTTGTAGCGCATGAAGCTGACGTTGATACCGGCGAGCTGCGCAGCCTTGTGGTTGCCGCCGCAGGCATAGACGTTGCGGCCGAACTTCGTATATTTCATGACGTACCACAAGATCAGATAGATCACTGCCATGATAATCAGGCAGAACGGGATTGCGCCAAAGACCTTGCCGTTGCCGATGAAGTCGAACACCGGGCTTTTCAGGTAGACATACGCGCCGTTGGTCGCAATGTAGCAGAAGCCGCGAAGCACGAACTGCATGCCCATCGTCGCAATCATGGGGCTAATCTTCAGGTTGCAGATCAAAAAGGCGTTGACTGCGCCCAGCGCCACACCGAGCAGCATGACCAAAAGCAGTGTCACATAGTCGTTGCAGCCTGCGTCGTAGAGGATGCCAAGGAACATACCGGCAAGGCCCGCCACGGAGAACTGCGAAACGTCCATGCCGCCGAAAAGCATACAGACCGTCAGGCCGGCGGCCATAGTGCCCTGGATGGATTCATACGAGCCGATGGACATGATGTTCCGCACCGTAAAGAAATACGGATTCAGGCAGGAGAACAGGATCACCATCAGGATCAGCGTAATCAGGGTACTGATATCGCCCTTTAGTAATTCGGAAAAATTCAGTTTTTTCTTTTGCAGTGTTTGCATATCAGTCAGTCTCTCCTATCGCGTATTTTACCAGAAGTTCCTGTGTAAAGTCTGCCTTCTGGACCTCGCCGGTCATTCTGCCCTCGCAGATGACATAGATCCGGTCCGACATGGACATGATCTCCGGAAGCTCGGAGGAGATCATAAGAACAGCCTTGCCCTGTGCGCAGAGCTCGTTGATCAGCATGTATATTTCGGCCTTGGCAGATACGTCAATGCCTCGGGTCGGTTCATTCAGGATAATCAGCTCCGGATCTGTGATCAGGGACTTTGCAACGGCGACCTTCTGCTGGTTGCCGCCGGAAAGGGACTCGATGATCGTTTCCGACTTCGGCGTCTTGACGTGCAGGGTCTTGATCCATTCGTCCGCGATTTTCTTTTCCTTTTTGAGATCCATCTTTCCGTGCTTTGTGAACAGATCCAGATTGGAGATCGTGATGTTTTCCCGGACGGTCAGCGCCAGGAACAGGCCGTCCGTCTTTCTTTCGGCAGGCACATAGGTGATCTTGTGCTTGAGCGCGTTCGCCGGAGATACGGGAACATATTTCTCTCCGTTGATACGCATTTCGGAGGTCTGATGGTACTTCATGCCGACGATGCACGAGGCGATTTCCGACCGGCCCGCGCCCATCAGGCCGAACAGTCCGACTACCTCTCCCGCACGGATGTGGAAGCTGATATCCTTGAGGCGGTTCGTCGTCAGATGCTCAACGGCAAAGACCTCCTTGCCGGGGGTGACGCTGCGCTTGGGATACATGTCGTCGATCTTCCGGCCGACCATGTAGGCGACCAGATCGTCCGTCGTCGTGTCGGCGACCTTGACCTTGGCGATATACTTGCCGTCGCGCATGACCATCGCCGAATCGGCCACGCGGTAGATCTCGCTCATACGGTGCGAGATGTAAACAATGGAGACGCCCTCGTCGCGCATTTTCAGGATCAGCTCGAAGAGGTTATCTGTCTCCGCGTCGTTGAGCGCGGAGGTCGGCTCGTCCATGACGAGGATCTTTACGTTCTTGGAAACCGCCTTAGCGATCTCCACAAGCTGTTTCTCCGCAACGGAGAGCGTACCGAGGCTTGCCTTCGGATCGACGTTGTTCAATCCGACCCGCTTCAGCAGCGCCTCCGAATCCGCATACAGCTTCTTATAATCGATGGTTTTTGCCGGGCCCTTCGTAGGCAGATTGTTAAGGAACAGGTTTTCCGCCACGCTGATGCCCGGGATGTTGTTGAGCTCCTGATAGACGATGGAGATGCCCATGTCTATGGCTTCCTGCGTGGTGTATCCGCTGATCTGCCGTCCCTCCAGAATGATCTGGCCCTCGTCTGCGTGATAGGCTCCGGACAGAATTTTCATCAGCGTCGATTTGCCAGCGCCGTTTTCGCCGAGAAGCGCCATGACCTCACCCTTCTCCAGTTCGAGGGTGACATGGTCCAGTGCAACAACACCTGGAAATGCCTTGTATATCTCGCGCATTTCGAGAATGTTCATGTTGTGCCCCCTTTGAGATCACTGAAATTTCTTGTGGCTCTCCGGTGTGCAGGCACACCGGAGAACCGGATATGACTTATTCCTCGCCGATCTCCTTCAGATAGTCGTGAATGGTATCCTTGGTAAGCGGCGTAACGACGGCGTTGTAGGTCTTTTCCGTAGAGCCGGCAAAGATCTGCTTTGCGAACTCCACGATGGATGCGCCGTACTGAGACGGATTGAACGCGATGGACGCAACCCAGGGAGACTCATAGCTGGCATCGTCGGCCTGCTTCTTGAGATCCTCGCGCGCAGCGGGGTCGCCGTTGAAGGAAACGACGGCGCAGTCTGCGGTGCGCTCGAGTGCCTGGATCTGGGAAACGGCTGCGTAGCCGCGGTCGTCGTTGGTAGCGATAAAGACGATATTGCTGTCATCGGGGTGCGCGGACAGCCAGTCACGGGTCAGGGATGCGGCACGGACGTTGTCGGTACGGGCGTCGAGGCGGACGATGTGATCCTCGTCCACGCTGCCGAGGGCCTCCATGATCGGCTCAACGACGGAATCCTCGCGAACCTTCATGGTCGGAGAGATTGCAGCGGAGGAAAGGAGGACGTACCAGTCGACCTTCTCAAACTTTTCCTGAAGCAGAGGGATCGCCGCCTCAGCCAGCTTGTTGCCCGCTACCTGGTTGTTGACGCCGAAGTAGTAAGCGTCCTCGCCGTAATCAACGTCGACCGTGACCAGTGGGATACCGGCCTGCTTTGCAGAGGTCGCTTCCTTAGCGCCGCTCTCGGGAAGGCAGGCGAAGTCAACAATCAGGTCCACATTTCTGGTGATGAAGCTTTCGTCAGCCTGAATGTGCTTGGAGGCGTCGCCGTCGCAGATGGCAGCCTCCAGCTCCCAGCCTTCCGCTTCGCAGGCTGCGACGAGGCCATTATACATATTAACATGGAACGGCTCAGAACGGTTGTTCTGAACAAGGCCGATGCGGATGGTCTTGCCGTCTCTGGGCGTATAGCCATCGGAAGAAGCGGCGGGGGTGTTGCTTGCGGGGGTCTCCTTCTGGGCGCAGGCGGCCATGCTGAATACCAGCAGCAGCGCCAGCACAAGGGCTGTCAATTGCTTGAGCGTCTTTTTCATAGTGTTTTCCCTCCGTATTTTTTGTTTATTTCTACAGGGCGCCAGCTTTGGCCTCTGTAAAAAACGTTGTCAGGCTTCCAGCAGCCATTTTGCGCAGCCGCGCAGGAAGCTTTGCAGTCCCGGCTCGGCAAATGACGCCGCGTTGTGTCCCGGGCAGCAGTAGATCATTTTTCCCTTGCAGAATCGCAGGCGCCACGCCAGCGGGACCTTGATGCCGCTGCTCTGCGCGTAAATGTCCTGATGCGGCGTCGCGCAGGCAGGATAGGCCTTGTGGTCGTTGTCCACGGCGTACAGCAGGATCTCCTTGTCCAGCAGCCGCTCGGTGAACAGCAGATGTGCCTCGTCTCCGATCGTGAAGCTCTCGAAACCGGACATCAGCTCTCTGCCGGCCTGCGTGGGATAGAAGGTATAGGGCTGATAGGGCGGATGCATCCGGAATGCGCCGCCGTAGAGCTGCGCGCCCTCCGGGAATCGTCCAAGACTGACGATGTGGTTCAGCAGGATGCGTCCGCCGCCCGCCAGATACCTCGTCAGCGCAATTGGGAAGCTATCCGTTCCCGTGAGGCCCCACGTCGCCGCGCAGTAGAGCGCCACACAGTCATAGCCGCGCAGCCGCTCCAGCGTCAGCGAGGAAAAGTCCTCCGTTTCGTCGATGCAGTCAAACTGCTCCGAGAAGATCTCGTGAAACCGCTCGTCGATTCCGTCGCGGTAGTTGTGAAAATTCTGCACATAGCTTGTGATCACAAGGAGCTTTGCCATCGTCATCCCTCCCCTGCCATCGCGTTGAGTATGCTTCGCACGACCGGCGCGTAGGCGTCCAGCGCGCTGCGTCCGAGCAGGCTCCCCACGCAGTAAACACGGCCGAGATACCAGCGGCGCGTCCAGATCATGGGATAGCTCTGCGTTCCGAGCGTCATGCTCACAAGCATCTCAGAATCGTCGAACACGCTTCTTTCAAAGAATAGCGCCTCGTCCCAGAGCTGCGCCGCTCCAAAGTCCTCCGTCAGCGGACTTTCCGTCTTTTCCACGCTGATCTCACCGTAGGGCTGCCTGCGCAGAATGCGCGCCGATGCGAGCAGTGCCCATTCGTGCGTGCAGAGGCTCGTCATACCGCCGGCCAGCATCAGAAGTGAACCGCCGCCGATCGTATGCTGCATGACCGCGTTCAGAAGCTCCGGTGTAGAAACTGCGTCCGGCTTTCCCGGCGCAAATACGACAGGCGTCTCCGGCGCAAGCTCCGGACACTGGAAGCCCTCCAGATCGGCTCTGAGCGGAACGACTGTAACCTTTTCGCCGCCCCAGTCCTTCAAAAAAGTGGGAAGCACTTCATCTGTATATCCATCACAGATCAGATAGAGCTTTTTCATACGCTTCCCTCCCTTACAGCTGCTTTGTCAGCCAGTCCGCTGTCCGCGCGATCAGCCTGCGGTACGCTGGATCCTCGAACGCCGTGACCGTATGCCCCGGCATGAGATAGGCCGCACGGCCCATGCCGAATTCGACCGTCCAGCCAGCCGGGACGCGCGTTCCGTCCTCGCTGAGCGCCGTCAGGAACACCTTCCGCTCCGTGAAGGGCGCATGATCCACAGCAAAGCGCTCTTCCTCCAGCGCAAAGCCCTCCATGCCGTCAGAGATCGGGTGGCCAAGCTCCGGCAGGAAGCGCTGCGGATGCAGACCGCCCTGGTCCTGAAGCGTCCGCCGCAGCCTCGCGCCAAGCATCTGTGCCAGCTCCGCGTCCACACCGATGTCCAAATTGTGCAGCACCAGCAGCGCGCCGCCTCCGGCGACGTAGTCCACAAGCGCCTGCACCTGCTGGTGCGAGGTCCCGGTCTTGTCGATCCAATGGTCGGTGTAGAGCACCGCCAGATCGTATTTTTCATAGTCCTGCGTCTCGAACGTTTCAAAGTGTTCGCTGACACAGGCGATCTCGTAAGCCTCAAAAACACTTTCCAGCGCGGCAGCTACATTCTGATAGCGATGGTAAAGCGGATGCGTCGGATCACCGGAAAGGAATATCTTTTTCATCGCCGCCACCTCACAGTCTGTTCAGGAACCATTCGCCGCACCGCCAGAGGATCCTGCGCAGCTGCGGGAGATACGATTCCGGGATGTTTCCGACCGTTATGCACATCACCTTGCCCCAACCGTAGCCGTGGCACCATGCGGCAGGATACTGCTTGCCCGCATAATTCAGATGAAGCGCAATCTGCGGCTGAAGGATCGGATCGAGCTCATAGAAATTCGTGTACTCCACCAGCTTGAACGGCTCCGTACCAGCCGTGACCGGATGCCTTCCGTCTGCGGAAAGGTCGAGCAGACAGGGCGTGCTCCCGCCGATCCAGCGCTTTGCGAAAAGGCAGTCCAGCTCATACCAGCCCTCGTTTTTCAAAAAGTCTCCGATTGCCAGTATCGTTCCGCCGCTCACCGTATATTGGAGCAGCGCCGCGACCGATCTCCGGCTTGCGCGCAGGTCCCACTGGGCCGCCGTCAGAATGATCGTATGATACTGCCGCAGGCGCTCCACTGCAAGCGCCTCATAGTCCTGTGTGCAGTCAATCTCATACATACCATCGTATATATCTCTCAGCACCTCGGCCACGGCTTCCGGTCGGGAAGCGTATTCTCCTGCGGCATCGCAGATCAGCAGCGCTTTTTTCATACCGGCTTTCCTTTCCCTCCGCGCGGCCGTTTTCAGCGGATATGCTTCCGTTTTTTACCGCGTCGTTAATGCAATCGTTTTAACAATTTTGATTTTAGCGGATTTTGTCGTAAATTGCAATCGCGCAAAACAACACAGAAACCCACAGTAAAATTGTATGAAATCACAAAATCACACACGAACACGAAAAAATATATTGCATTGCGACAATATTCATGTTAATAAATTAAAAGAAAGCGCACACGTTTTGTGACCACCCCCTCACCCAAAGAATGTCGAAACGTTTGCATATTCCATTTTGTATTCAGGAGGTTCAGTATGCAGTATATTACAGTAAATACGATCGACGGAAAGCAGATGAAGCTTTCAAAGTTCATTCTGGGCGGCTCCTTTGGCCGGGAAACGCCGGAGGAAGAGACCTTTGCCCTGATCGACCGTTTCCGCGAGCTGGGCGGCAATGCCATCGATACAGCCCGCGCCTATGGCGGCATCGACGATCAGCTCTCCTTTGGCCGCTGTGAGGCCCGCTTTGGGGAGTACATCCGCTCCAGAAATTGCCGCGACGAGCTGTATATCATTACAAAGGGCGGCTTCCCGGCGCTCTATCCCGATCTCAGTTTCAAGCGCTGGCGCATCACGCGCGAAGCGATCCTCGGCGACTTCTACACCAGCTATGACAATCTGCGCATCGGGCCGATCGACCTTTATCTGCTGCACCGCGACGATCCGGAAAAGCCGGTATCCTACATCATGGACATTCTCAACGAGATCGTGCGATCCGGCGATGTCCGTGCCATCGGCGTTTCCAACTGGTCGCTCGACCGCGTGCTGGAGGCCAACGCCTATGCCGAATCCATCGGTATGCCGAAGCTGGTCATCAATGAGATTCAGTGGGGCTACGCTTACCTCAATAACGAGATGCGCGAGGATCCCTCCGTCAGCATCATGAATCCGGAGATGCACCGGCAGTATGAGGCGCACGGCATCCCCATCATCTCCTTCACCTCGCAGGACAGCGGCCTGTGGAGCTATCTTTATAGCGGAAAAGAGACCTGGGACACGCTCAAGTCCAGCCGCAAAATGTACGACTGCCCGGTCAACCGCAAAAAATTCGAAAAGGTCAAGGAATACTGCGACAAGCACAGCGTCTCCCCTGCCGCACTCGTCACGGCCTATCTGGCCTGCAACAAGGTCACCTGCGGCCCGATTATCGGCTGCCACACCATGCAGCAGCTGGAGGACAGCATGAGCGGCGCTTCGCTCCTGCTCGATCAGGCCACCATCGACTGGATGGACGACGTTCAATAATTCTCCCTTATCCCTTCTCTTCCTGCAGAAGTCCCTCACGGACTTCTGCAGGCCCATATCGGGGGTATGCACCGGCCGGCCGTAGGCCCTTCAAAACTGAATTCAGGAGTCGCTTATGCAAAATAAAAAGAATGCTCTGCTCGCAACGGTCTATCTTGGCATTTTTATGGCGCTGTTTGCCGTCATTACGACCATGTTCAGCACCATCCTGCCGAAGATCACCGCGCTTTACACGCTCACGCTCGGTCAGGTGAGCGTGTTCACCGTTGTGCAGAATTATGTCGCCAACTTTGTCGGCACCTTCTTCCTTGTCGCCTGGGGTGACCATTTCCCGAAGGGTGTCGTGATCGGCATTGACGCGCTGCTCATGGCACTGCTGCTGCTTTTCATCGACACACTTCCGGCCTATATCCTGCTGATGATCGCATTCAGTGCGCTGCACCTGACCACCGGTATCCTCAACAACATGATCACGGCCTTTATCGCCGATCTTTACGGCGCAAAGCGCTCGCGCTATATCAGCATGATGCACATTTTCTACAGTGTCGGTGCGCTCTTTGGCCCGAAGCTGCCGGAAGCCGTCGAAAAACTCGGCCTGAACTGGAACGCGAGCTATGCCGTTCTGGCCATCGCGGGCTTTGTGCTGGTCGCGGGCTATTTTGCCATCATGCTTCTGACGAAGCAGCTGAATTACAAGCTCCCCGCCCATGGCGGCAGCTCCGCAAAGGCCCCGAAGCAAAAGCTGGACCTTCGCGCGATCCTGCGCCATCCAATGTTCCTTCCGCTCTGTCTGCTCCAGATGTTCTACATGAGCGGCCACCAGAATCTGTTTGGAAACTGGTTCCAGCTGTATTTGCAGCGGAGCTATTCCGACATCTATACCGAGTCCTTCACGGCGACCTGCATGACGGTCTACTGGTTTGGTATGCTCGGCAGCCGCCTTTTGAGCATGGCGCTGGCCGACAAGGTCACGCCGCGCAGGTTCATCATGATCGGCTCTGCCATCGGCGTCGCATCGCAGCTTCTTGGCCTGCTCGGAAACACGCACACGCTCTGGCTCATCACCTGTCTGCTGCTTGGCCTGTGTACAGGCGGCATCTATCCGCTGACCTTCTCAATCTCGATCGCATACTTCCCGCAGAGCTCCGCGCGGATCACGAGCCTGCTTTCCATCATTTCCTCGATCGGTGGGATCCTCCTGAGTCTCTTCATGGGCAAGCTCGCTGAGCTTTCCATGTTTGCGGCCATGTTCGTCCCGCTGGTCTGCCTGCTGATCGTTTTCCTCCTCATCCGCTTCCGCTTCTCGGACGAGCCGAAGGAGGCATAAGCAAGAGGGGCGCTGCCGCGCAGCGTCCCTCCCGTTCTATCCAGTTATGCCGCTCCGGCGGTAAAATCAAACAAAGGAGCCTACACCATGAAGCATATGACGCTGAAAACCGTGGATGGCGGAACGCTGTCCATCTCCAAGATTGTTCTCGGCTCTTCCTCTCTGCACACCATCTGGCGCACGCTCGGCGAGGAGGGCACCTTCCGCTACATCGACCGTTTCCGCGCACTCGGCGGCGACACTGTAGATACCGGGCGCACCTACGGCGGCGAAATGGATCAGATCTCCTTCGGCCTCTGCGAGGCTATCCTCAGCCGCTACATAAAATCGCGCCGCTGCGAAAATGAGCTGCACATCATCACGAAGGGCGGCTTTCCGGATCTGGACACGCGCGACCTGTCCATGATCCGCTTCCGCATGACACGGGAGGCCGTTCTCGGCGACTTCTATACCAGCTATGACCGTCTGCAAAAAGGCCCTATCGATATTTATATGCTCCACCGCGATGCACCGGAAAAGCCTGTCAGCTACATGATGGACATTCTAGACGAGATCGCAAAAACCGGCCTTGTCAAGGTCATCGGCGTCTCCAACTGGCCGCTCTCCCGCATTCTGGAGGGCAACGCCTACGCCCGGAGCAAGGGACAGGCGGAGATCGCCGTCTCGGAGATCATGTGGAGCTATGCCTACACGGATGTTGCGGCGCGCAACGACCGGACGCTGTCGATCATGGACGACGCGCTTTATCAGCAGTATCTGTCCGCACCCATCCCCATTATCAGCTTCTCGTCGCAGGCCCGCGGCCTGTTCTCGCTGCTCTATCAGGGCGCTTATACCTGGGACGAGGTCGCGGAAAAGAACCGCTGGTACGCATTTGAGGATAACCGCCTGCGCTGGCTCAAGGTGAAGGAATACTGCGACCGTACCGGCATAAGCCCGGCCGCCGTGATCCTGGCGTATCTGACGAGCAATCCAGTCGAATGTGCGCCGATCATCGGCTGCATGACCGAAAACGAGATCGCAGATTCTCTTTCCGCACCGGATCTGACACTGACGCCGGAGGAGCTTCGCTGGTTTGATGCCATCTGACGCTCCTGCATTCCCGCCTTTGCGTTTTTTCCGCTCTCCTTTCTCAATCGTATTAAGCGCCCGGCGGATGGAATCCATCCGCCGGGCATTTTTATACGTTCAGACCTCGACTGCCTCGCCGCAGTCAAAAAAGTACAGATACCGTGCCTTGACCGGCGTCTGGAAGATGCGCGAGAGCGCCGCCGCGTAGGCCCCGATCTGCGGCGCATAATCCGCCGCCTTTCTCTCCGGGCCGTCATACAGGCGGTCGGTCTTGAAATCCACGATGACCAGCCCGTCCGGCTCCTGCCAGAAGCAGTCCACAACACCCTGAAGCATCACCTGTTCACCTGCCGCAGCCGGGTCGTATGCGCCCGCGTCCGTCAAAATCGAGAATTTGAACTCGCGCTTCGGCTCCTGCGCGTTCAGGATGCGTTTCCCAAACGGGCTTTGGAACAGCCGCACGATTTTTTCACAGTCCACAGCCTCCGCCTGCTCCGGCGTCAGGAAGCGTTCGCGCATAAGGCGTTCCCGCTCCGCGTGGACG
>ERZ772831.433-NODE-433-length-44816-cov-4.612162_pt1 | contig 44816 bp, 47 predicted proteins | sample MGYA00580858_ERZ772831 | MGnify/ENA primary metagenome ERZ772831 (study PRJEB29015, sample SAMEA2737694) | human gut metagenome | biome: human gut; feature: human-associated habitat; material: faeces | place: China | collected 2012 ... | reverse complement strand
ACTGTCATGCTGCGAGGAAACCAAGCAAAAATAATGCACGTCCGATGATCGTAAAAATTTTACCCTTTGCTGCATCGTTTTTCTCTTTCTTATGCTTGATGTTTGCAAATTTTGAATGTCCTGACATACTTATTGTTCTCCTTTTTCTTCATTTTCTTCCTGTTTTGTATCCAGTTTTGTAACAAGTACAGTTTTGATCACTTTATTTTCTACTGACATGACCTTGAAATTATAGCCTCCGTAGTCCATGTCAAATGTATCGCCTTCCTGCGGGATATGTCCCATATGAGCGACCAAAAGCCCGTTCAGCGTTTCAAATTCTTCACCCGAAAAATCAATATCCAGCTTTTCCGAAAGATCCGAAAGCTGGGTCAGGCCGTCGATCTCATAGCGATCCTCACCCTTTTCCTGGATATATGTCTCGTCCTCGTCATATTCATCTAAAATATTGCCGACAATCTCCTCCAGGATATCTTCCATGGCAACCAGTCCCGTTGTCTGCCCGTATTCATCGATCACAATGACCATGTGTGTCTTCAGCGACTGCATGGAACGGAACAGTGTGTCAATATTTCTTGTCTCCGGAATAAATCGTGCTTCCCGGATCAGATCCTTGATCTGTTTGATCGGCCGGTTATCGTTTTTACCGCCCTCCAGCACTCTGCAGGCATCCTTCAAATGAATGATCCCGATAATATGATCGATATTGTCTATGTAGACAGGATAACGTGAGTTTTTCTCACTCAGCATAAAGTCTACCGCATCTCTGAGCGTCGTATTGGCTTCAATTCCCACAATGCTCGATCTGTGCGTCATGATATCCTTAGCATCCTTATCCGTAAACTCAAAGATGTTGGTGATCATCTGTGCTTCGCTTTCCTGCAGCACACCCTGCTCATGTCCTTCATTAACCATCGACAGGATTTCTTCTTCCGTCACATCGGCTGTCAGTGCATGCGGATTGATGCCAAACAGTCTGACGATCAGATTTGCCAGAAGATCAAACAGCTTCGTCACCGGTGTCCAGACCACAAGCAGAGCCCGGATCGGTCTGATAAAAGCAAATGCCCACTGCTTTGGATATTTGGTTGCGATCTTTTTCGGAACCAGTACCCCTGCCACAAACAGGATCAGTAAAAGCACAAAGACTGCCAAAAATACTGCGATTGTTCCTCTCATACCCGGAATCCTTGTAAACAGCCGTTTAAAGACCGCCAGAAAGAAACCACCCATAACCAGATGAATCAGAATAGTAAACGTCTGGATCGTATTGATATAATCCACAGGCTGATCCATGATCCTCTCGATCTGTTCCGCCCTTTTATTTCCTGCTTCTGCCATTTCTTGGATCTTTCCACTGTTGAGGCTCTGGATCGCTCTGCCGAATCCGTACATAACGATCTCGATCGCCAGAAGTGCCAGAAACAGGATCAGACTGGCCGCGCCGGTCGCTTCGTCCATAAAATAATCTCTCCTTTGTAATTGTCATTTTACTCATAACTATATCATCTTCATGTATATTCGTCAAACCTGTCTGCTTCTATGTATCAAGCTGCAGGCTGATCATCAGACCCTTATCCACCTTTTGCATAATGGATTCATCCAGATGACAGATCTTATCCTTCAGTCTGAGTTTATCGATCGTACGCAGTTGTTCCAGAAGGATCACGGAATCCTTTACCATGTGATACCGCCGCGCGGAAAGTTCGATATGCGTAGGCAGCTTCGCCTTATTCATCTTTGAGGTAATGGCTGCGCAGATGATCGTCGGACTGTGTCTGTTTCCCACATCATTCTGTACGATCAGAACCGGTCTGATCCCGCCCTGTTCGCTGCCGACAACCGGTCTTAAATCTGCATAATAAACATCGCCACGTCTCATGAAATACAACGCTCCTTTTTTGTTCTTTTTCAAAAGTATTTCCAAAAAATTCATGTTGTATTCTTTTAGATATTATTCATAATCGGTAAAATAATCTTTTGTTGCCACGATCTCTCCGTTTTTCACAAAAGCACGCGGTACTCTCTTGGAAATATCGCAGGCAAGCTCATAGTTAAAACGTCCGCTCAGATCGCCGAGCTGTTCCATTGTGATCTTTTCTGCACCATCCGTTCCGATCAGCGTCACTTCGTCGCCCATGGCAACAGGCATGATATCCGTTACATCTACCATAAACTGATCCATGCAGACTCTGCCGGTGATCGGTGCCCTCTTTCCGTGGATGAGCACATAGCCCTTTCCGGAAAGCAGACGCGGATAGCCGTCCCCATAGCCAACCGGGATCGTTGCGATCACGCGTTTTTCCGGTGCTTCATAAGTTCCGCCGTAGCTGACCTGTGTGCCCTTTTCGATCGTTTTGACGTATACTACATGGCTCTTTAAGGACATGACAGGTTTCAGCGGCATTTCTTTTTTCACTTCATTGGAAGGCCACAGCCCGTATAAGGTAATACCGGCTCTTACCAGATTCATGTTAGCCTGCGGTAACTCCAAAATACCTGCGCTGTTGGAACAATGCTTTAACGGGATCTCCTTTGTACAGGTTTCTTCTACTTTTTTCAGGAACGCCTGATAGATGGAAAGCTGTTTCAAAACAGCTGTTTTATCCTTCTCATCTGCCTTTGCGAAATGAGTAAAAATACCTTCTACCTCGATTCCCGGAAGCTCCATTACCTGCTCAATGAACGCAAGACCTTCTGCATCCGGCTTGATACCGATACGGGACATCGCCGTATCAACTTTAATATGTATCCTGGCTGTTTTACCCAGTCTGACAGCCGCCTCGGAAAAGGCTTTTGCCTGATCTTCTCTGAAGACCGCCGGTCTGATCTCTTCCCGGATCATATCTTCATAAGAATATGGGAAAGTATAGCCCAGGATCAGGATTGGTTTCTGCATCCCCGCATGACGCAGGATCAATGCTTCTTCCGCTGTTGCAACTGCATAGCCCCATACATATGGAATGTCTTCGAGCTGCTTTGCGATCCGGACTGCTCCATGTCCATAGCCGTCTGTCTTGATCACCGCAACGATTTTTGTATCCTTTGCAATGTTTTTCTTCATGCAGTCCATATTGTGTAATATCGCATCCAGATCAATATAGGCGCATACTCTTTCATAGTGTTTCATAGTAATCATCCTCTTTTCTTTTTGCAGTTTCAATTACCAATCCCTTTTTTGATCTATATGTTTGAGTACTTTCCCCAGATGAGAAATCAGATCTGTCGGAAGCATGGCGGCATTTCCTTTTTTGCGTGCAGCTTTCTCCCCGGAAAGCCCGTGCAGGTAAACAGCGCAGCAGGCTGCCAGAAAGCTGTCTGTAAGCCGTGATGCAATACCGGCGATCGTACCTGTCAGCACATCTCCGCTGCCTGCTACTGCCATACCGTCGTTTCCGACCGGCAGTATACAGATTCTGCCATCCGGTGCTGCTACAACCGTTGTTGCATCTTTCAGGACAAGGATACAGTTTTTCTCCTGTGCAAACTGCCCTGCAAGCTGCAGCCGGTTTTCCCTGATCTGCTCTACCGTTACATGGGCAAGCCTTGCAAATTCCGCCATATGCGGTGTGCAGATCACTGCCGCCCCGCTCTCTGCAGTAAGCTTCCACAAACTTTCATCCGCCGCAAACAGATTCAGTGCATCCGCATCAAGCACAACCGGAAGCTGTTTTCCACTTTTCACCAGTTCCCGTAATACAGCCTGTAAAAATAACTTTGTTTCCTCCGATGTACCAATGCCCGGTCCGATTGCCAGACAGGAGGCAAACTGCAGCATTGGCACGATCTCTTCTTCCTGGCGCGGCTGGAAAACGACCTCCGGTACAGAAAGCACCAGCTTTTTATTTTCTTCCGCCGTCATCAGCCGGATATAGCCGCAGCCCGTCGCAAACGCCGCCTTTGTACATAAAAGTGCCGCGCCCGGTGTTTTTTCACTGCCTGCTATGACCGCCAGTTTTCCGAAGGTTCCCTTGTTACCGCCCGGCTGTCGCCGCAGGGCTTTTCTGATATCCTTCTTTTCCGGCATAAAATAAATCATCTGTCCTGACTGCCCGGCCGGATAGGTCATGCCACAGCTTCCGAGATACTTCCTGCCACTTGCATATCTGCCCTCTGCCAGTAAAAGTCCTGTCTTGATACAGCCAAAGGCAGCAGTCGCATCTGCCTGAAAGGCTACGGTCTGACAAAGCCCGAGATCCGCATGGATCCCTGTCGGGATATCGATCGCCAGCTTAAATGCATCCATTTGATTGACGGTTTCCACTGCCTCTGCAAAAGTGCCGCTCAGACCGCGTGTGATCCCGATTCCGAGCATTGCATCCACAATACCATCATATTCGATATCCGTCCGGATGGTGTCTCCGATCTTGATCTGCAGGCTCTCCAGTATTTGCTGCTGTTTTTTGTTCAGCTCAGTCTGCTTTTTCCGGTCTCCCAGAAGCACAACAAATACCCTGTAGCCATGTTCATATAAGATACGGGCAAGTGCCAGTCCGTCGCCGCCGTTATTGCCAACGCCGCACAGCACCAAAATCCTTGCATGCTTTTTCCTGCCCCGTTTTTTCAGTTCTTTTTCCAGCACCGCTGCAGAAAACAATGCTGCGCGTTCCATCAGGATCGCATCGGAAAGCTGCAGCTTTTCCATGGCATACTTTTCGATCTGCCGCATACCATCTGCCGTTACAAGCTCTTTCATTTCTTTTCGCCTCCGCTATTTTCTTCCTTTTCGGCCGCTTTCAGCTTTGGCTGGTACTTCAGATCAAACAGCTCCATCACATCCGGTCCGAAAATATCATGCATATAAGTATACAGCTCCTGATTGTACAACTCTTTCTGCTGCTTTCTGACAACGTTCTTTTTCAGTTCAATCCGCATCTGGTTGATCCATTCGTCAATCTGCTCGATCTGCTCGCCGTTTTCCTGCATCAGATCATAACAGACCTCCATGGAAAGCACCATAAGCTCTCTGTTTTCTTTTTCCAGCTTCTTTTCCACTTCCAGAAGTGCTGCGCCGCCCTCTTCCAGCTTTTCGTTACATTCCTCGATCAGCTTTCCGTTTTCTTCTCTGGATCTGCCCTTCGGCTTTTCTTCTCCTTCCATGGAAGAAAGCACTTCCTGCATCAGCTTGTTTTTCAGGCGCTTGATATCCTTCTGTCTGGTCTGCAATCCGCCCTGCTTTTTCAGAAGCTCATTTACTTTTTCTTCTTTCCGCTTGATCTCGGCACTGACACCGGTCTGTGTAAAAAGCCTGTGCCACTTCTGATCCAGTGTCAGGATCGGTATCTTTTTGCCGTCGATTGCCTGCACATATTTATCGTCTTTGCGTGCCAAATGACCACCTTCTTTTTCCTGTCATCATGATCCTGAACTGTTCCTTATATTATAAGACAGCTTCATCAGGCTGTCTGACAGATGTACATTTTCTACCTGCACGCTGTCCGGTACATCCAGATCCAGATGGGCGAAATTCCAGATCGCCTTGATCCCGCATTTCACAAGACGATCCGATACTGCTGCAGCTCCGTCCTTCGGAATCGTCAAAACACCGATATCAATATTATTTACCTGAATGAACTGCTCAAGTTCTTCCATCGGTCTGACCGGTATCTGCCGTACCATTTTGCCTGCCAGATCCGGATCCGCATCAAACAGCCCCTTGATCAGAAAACCTCTGCGTTCAAAATTCATATAATTGGCGATCGCCTGTCCGAGATGTCCCGCACCGATGATGATCAGCCTGTGTGTCTGATCCAGTCCGAGTATCTTACCAATCTCCGTATATAAGTATTCCACATTATAGCCATAGCCCTGTTGACCGAAACCGCCGAAATTATTAAAATCCTGTCGTATCTGCGACGCGGTCACACGCATCAGCTTTGAAAGCTCCTGTGAGGATATCCGTTCCACTCCCTCATCCTTCAGTTCTCCCAGATAGCGAAAATATCTGGGCAGGCGGCTGACAACAGCCTGAGAAATCTCTTTTGCTTCCAATTTTGCGCCTCCTTTAATCATTGTTTCTATTATATAACCTTGTTAAATCTGTGTCAAAATATTTATGGGCTGCTATGATGTTTGTTTTTACTGTCTGAATGGTGGAAATTTGTTTTTATTTTTGGTATGATAAATTCTGTATGAATTTTAGGAGGCAACTCATTATGATACTATCCTGTCAGAATTTATCGAAAACATTTGTAGACCGTCCGATCTTAAAACAGGCATCTTTTCAGCTGGAAGAACATGAAAAAGCTGCCATCGTCGGTGTAAACGGCGCAGGCAAAACAACGCTTCTGAAAATGATCATCGGACAGCTTCCCGCAGATGAGGGTCTTATTACCTTTGCAAAAGATAAAACCTTCGGTTATCTGGCACAGCAGTCTGACCTGTCAAGTTCCCACACCATTTACGAAGAGCTGCTCAGCGTCAAACAGGACCTTGTCTCTATGGAACAACAGCTCCGCGATCTGGAAGAATCCATGAAGCATTGTGAAGGTACGCAGCTTGAAGAGATCATGAACCGCTATACCCGTATGACACATGATTTTGAGGTCAGAGGCGGGTTGCTCTATAAAAGTGAATTGACCGGCGTTTTAAAAGGTCTCAGTTTTTTGGATGAAGATTTTGACAAACAGATCTCTACTCTTTCAGGCGGACAGAAAACACGAGTTTCTCTTGCCAAGCTGCTGCTGCAGAGCCCGGATCTGATCATCCTCGATGAGCCGACCAACCATCTGGATATCGCTTCGATCAGCTGGCTGGAGACATACCTCAGAAGCTATAAGGGGGCTGTTCTGATCGTATCCCATGACCGTTATTTTCTGGATCGTATTGTCACAAAGGTGATCGCGATCGAAAACGGACTTGTCAGAAGCTACGCAGGCAATTATTCCGATTACGCAGCAAAGGCTGCCATGCTCCGCAAGGCAGCAGTGAATGCCTACTTAAAACAACAGGAAGAAATCCACCACCAGCAGCAGGTCATCGATAAACTGAAATCCTTCAACCGGGAAAAATCGATCAAACGTGCGGAAAGTCGTGAAAAAATGCTGGATAAAATGGAGCTATTAGAAAAACCGGTTGAGATCCGGGATGATATGCATCTGAAGCTGACGCCGCAGATCATCAGCGGAAATGATGTTCTTTCTATTGAAGATCTCTCCAAACACTTTGGCTCTCTTACCCTGTTTGAGCATGTCGATATCGAGATCAAACGCGGTGAGCATGTTGCAATCATCGGCGACAACGGAACGGGCAAAACAACCCTTTTGAAGATCATCAACGAACTCGAATCCATGGACAGCGGTCAGATCCGTTTAGGCAGCAAGGTAGAGATCGGTTACTACGATCAGGAACACCATGTCCTGCACAGCGAAAAGACATTGTTTGACGAGATCTCTGACGATTATCCGGCGCTTACCAATACACAGATCCGTAATACGCTGGCTGCTTTCCTCTTTACCGGTGATGACGTCTTTAAAAAGATCAGTGAACTCAGCGGTGGGGAACGCGGACGTGTTTCTCTTGCCAAGTTAATGTTGTCTAATGCTAACTTTTTGATCCTGGACGAGCCGACCAACCATCTGGATATTACCTCCAAAGAAATTTTGGAACAGGCACTGAATGATTACGAAGGAACTGTCCTGTATGTATCCCACGACAGATACTTTGTCAACCAGACAGCCACCCGGATTCTGGATCTTTATAACAAACAGTTTTACTCCTTCGCCGGTAATTATGATTATTATCTGGAAAAGAAAGATGTCGTCGAGCAGCCATCCGGTGCAGTACAGCCAAATGGTCAGACAACTACAGCAGGAGCCAATACCGATGCTGCAGAGTCTGCCTCCGATTCCAAGCTTTCCTGGCAGCAGCAAAAGGAAGAACAGGCACTGAAACGGAAAAAAGAAAACCGGCTCCGCAAATGTGAAGATGACATTGCAGCACTGGAAGATGAAATTGCGCAGCTAAATGAACAGATGGCAGATCCCGCGATCGCAACGGATGTCGCAAAGCTGCAGGAGCTTTCCAAAAAGCAGACTGCCCTGCAGGAAACACTGGAGCAGCGATATGAAGAATGGGAAGAACTCAGTGAATGAGTTCTTCCCATTTATTTTCATCCATATTATATTCGTAACTATAGTACCATGACCAGCGTGCCTGCACCGATCAGGATACAGCCCACGATGGACTTTGCCGTAAAATCCTCATGCAAAAATACAAATGCGAGGATCAGTGTGAGCACAACACTTAATTTGTCGACCGGAACGACCTTGGACGCATCGCCCATCTGCAGTGCTTTATAATAGCACAGCCATGATGCTCCTGTTGCCAGACCGGATAATATCAGAAAAATCCAGCTTTTTCTGCTGATCTGTGAAATCCCGCTCTGCACATTTGTCAGAAATACCATGCCCCACGCCATGATCACAACAACCACAGTACGGATTGCCGTTGCCAGATTGGAATTGACACCGTCAATACCCACCTTCGCCAGAATAGACGTCAGCGCAGCAAAGATGGCTGACAACAAAGCAAATACAAACCACATATAGAAGCCTCCCTGTTATTTATCCCTGCAGCTTATGGAAGATCACGCAGTTCGGGCTTTCGATCGGAAGTTCTTTACCGTTCATGACAAGCAATCCTTTTTCCAGATCCACCGTAAAGAATGTCATCGTATTGGATTCATGATTTAAACTGATCAGATGTTTATTGTCCGGAAACAGTGCTGCATCCTTCGGATAATCTCCACTGATCGGCAGACAGAGGATCTTTTCCAGAAAGCCTGTCTTATGATCGATACGATAAATAATGACACTGTTGTCTCCCGCATTGGAGCTGACGAGATATTTCTCATCTGCGGAAAAATTCAATGCACTTGCAGCGGATCCGCCTGCATGATAATCATTTAAAGTCGGAATGTTCTGTATCTTTGTAAAGAAAGGATTGCCATCCTCTTCCACATAAGAATACACATCAATATAATTTTTCAGTTCATGTACGATATAAACAAATTTGCCATCCTTTGTCATCTTGATATGACGCGGTGCAGATTCCAGTTCACTTCGGATCACATCCACATGTTTCAGCTTCCCCGTCTCATGATTCAGACGATAGACATCCACATGATCCATTCCGATATCCGCAACCATCAGATAATGATTGTCCCTTGTCATCTTGACACAGTTGACATGCGGACGAAAATTACGCTCTGCAATGCTTCCCATGCCTTTATGGTAAATTTCCTCCGTGATCTCGCCGACACCACCGTCCTCACGCAGTCTGAGCACTGTGATCTTTCCGTCATGATAGCCTGCCACAAACAGAAACCTGTCCTCATAATCTGTAGAAAGATAACAGCCTCTCATACCGTTGATCGGCGCATGATTGATACAGGTCAGTTCCCCATCCTGCTCGATCACATAAGCTTCCACGCCAAAATCTGTAATAGAATACAGATATTTTTCATTATGTGAGATCGTGATATAGGAAGAATTGGTGATCTCCACCTCATCCTTCTCTTTTAATCTTCCGTTTTTCATATCTACATCATAAATTTTGATGCCATGGTTGTCTCCCATTGTATAGGTAGAAACATACGCAACGTATTTATTTTTTGTCATCGATAGACCTCCATTTTCCGCAATCATAAAATCACTAAAAATATCTTATCATATTCCATCTTTTTTGTTAAGAAAAAGATTGACATTTAGACGCGATACCGTATAATGAATATCGGATTGTTTAGCAAAGCTAAACTTGAAGTTTATTTAACTGTTATTTTTTACGCAGATTTTACATAATGCGGTAAAGGAGTTTTTATGGATATCGGACTGAAGCTGAAGGAGCTTCGCATTCAGAAATCACTGACACAGGAGGAACTTGCCGACCGGGCAGAGCTTTCCAAAGGATTTATCTCCCAGCTGGAACGTAATCTGACTTCTCCTTCCATCTCGACACTGACAGACATCCTGCAGTGTCTCGGTACAGATCTGAAGGAATTTTTTAATGAAGAAGAAGACTCTCAGATTGTCTTTACAAAGGATGATTTTTTTGAAAAGAAGGATGACGAGCTTCATAACAAAATAGAATGGATCATTCCAAATGCCCAGAAAAATGAAATGGAACCGATTCGGCTGACACTGGAGCCTTACGGTTCCATTTATCCCGATCTGCCGCATGAAGGAGAAGAATTCGGTTATGTACTGAGCGGTCAAGTCAAAATTCATCTTGGGCAAAAAGTACATCAGGCAAAAAAAGGGGATGCTTTTTATTTTACACCTTCTAAAAAACACTATTTAGAAGCCGGTAAACACGGCGCAGTTGTAATCTGGGTCACAAGCCCGCCAAGCTTTTAACGGGCGCACGCATAAGGAGGATACAAATGAGTAACAGACTGATCGATCTAATCGGCATCAATAAATCTTTTGACAACACAATGGTTCTTGATGATCTGAATCTATACATCCGCGAGAATGAATTCCTGACCCTTTTAGGGCCAAGTGGCTGTGGCAAGACAACAACCCTGCGTATCATCGGCGGTTTTGAAACACCGGACAGCGGTAAGGTGTTATTTAGCGGTGAAGATATCACTTCTCTTCCGCCCAACAAAAGACAGCTCAATACTGTTTTCCAGAAATACGCACTCTTTCCGCATATGAACATTGCAGAAAACATTGCTTTTGGTCTGAAAATCAAAAACAAAAGCAAATCCTATATCGATGACAAGATCAAATATGCCCTGAAGCTGGTCAACCTTGACGGCTATGAAAAAAGAATGCCAAACCAGTTATCCGGTGGGCAGCAGCAGCGGATCGCCATTGCGCGTGCGATCGTCAATGAACCAAAGCTCCTGCTACTCGACGAGCCGCTCGGCGCACTGGATCTGAAGCTCAGACAGGATATGCAGTATGAGCTGATCCGTCTGAAAAACGAGCTTGGCATTACTTTTATCTATGTCACACACGATCAGGAAGAAGCCCTGACCATGTCAGATACGATCGTTGTCATGAACCAGGGCTATATCCAGCAGATCGGAACACCGGAAAGCATCTACAACGAACCGGAAAATGCCTTTGTAGCAGACTTTATCGGAGACAGCAACATCATTGATTCGGTTATGATCCGCGATAAGCTGGTCTCCTTCCTCGGTAAGAAATGGGACTGTGTCGATACAGGCTTTGGCGAAAACAAACCGGTCGATGTTGTGATCCGTCCGGAAGACGTGATCTTAAAAGAAGAAGGTGCAGGCACTTTAGATGGGGTTGTCTCCCATCTGATCTTTAAGGGCGTCCACTATGAGATGGAGGTCATGGCAGGCGGTTTTGAATGGCTGGTACATTCCACCAGCATGTTCCCTGTCGGCACAAAAATATCGATCAGCGTGGATCCGTTTAATATCCAGATCATGAATAAGCCTGAATCCGAAGATGAGGAGGCGGTCCGCATTGAAGAATAAACAGAAGCTTCTGGCAACGCCCTATTTCTTCTGGGCTGTCGCCTTTATCATCATTCCGATCCTGATGGTATTTTATTACGGCTTTATCGATTCCGCCGGACATTTTACCATGCAGAATATACTGGCGATCGCATCGCCCGAACACAGCAAGGCACTTTTCCTGTCGATCCGGCTTTCTTTGGTCAGTACGCTTATTTGTCTGCTGCTTGCTTATCCGCTCGCCATGATACTGGCAAATAAAAGTGTCAACCAGAACCAGTTCATCGTTCTGATCTTTATTTTACCGATGTGGATGAACTTTCTTCTGCGTACACTTGCCTGGCAGACGCTTTTGGAGAAAACCGGAGTGATCAACTCCGTGCTCCGGTTTTTATCACTGCCAACGCTTGACATCATCAATACAGATGCTGCGATCATCCTTGGTATGGTATATAATTTCCTGCCGTTTATGGTTCTGCCGATCTTCAACTCCTTATCCCGTATGGATCAGGATCTGATCAATGCAGCCAGAGATCTCGGAGCCAACAATGTGAAAACATTCTGCCGTATTATTTTCCCGCTGAGTCTTCCGGGTGTGATCAGCGGTATTACCATGGTATTTGTTCCTGCACTGACAACCTTCGTAATTTCTTCTCTCCTTGGCGGAAGCAAGATCCTGCTGATCGGTAATGTGATTGAGCAGGAATTTACGCAGGCAAGCAACTGGAACCTTGGCAGCGGTCTTTCCATGGTTCTGATGCTGTTCATTATTTTAAGTATGATCGTCACCGCAATATTTGATAAAGATGGGGAGGGTCTGATGTGAAAAAGTTCTTTTCAAAACTGTATATCATCCTGATTTTCATATTTTTGTATGCCCCTATCGCCACTCTGATCGTCTTATCGTTCAACAAAAGTAAGACCAGAGCCAAATGGGGTGGTTTTACCCTGAAATGGTACAGCGAGCTGTTTGATAATCAGGTCATTATGGACGCGTTATACAACACACTGCTGCTCGCCTTTTTATCTGCGGTTATCGCTACGATCATCGGAACGATGGCCTGTGTCGCGATCAGCAGAATGCACCGCGTCTGGCGTACGTTTTTCATGGGCGTGACCAATATACCGATGTTAAATGCGGATATCGTAACCGGTATCTCTCTCATGCTGCTCTATCTGAGTCTTGGCATGACTTTTGGTTTTACAACCATACTGCTGGCACATATTACTTTTAACATTCCATATGTCATATTAAGTGTTATGCCCAAAATGAAGCAGGTCAACAGAAGTGCCTATGAAGCGGCACTTGACCTCGGTGCATCTCATCCATATGCATTTTTCAAGGTTGTTTTCCCGGATCTGCTTCCCGGCATTTTTACCGGATTTTTAATGGCATTTACTATGTCACTGGATGATTTTATCATCACCCACTTTACAAAAGGTCCCGGCGTTGATACGTTATCGACCAAGATCTACACAGAGGTAAAAAAAGGCATCAAACCGGAAATGTATGCACTTTCCACTATCATCTTTGTCGCCGTTCTGCTGCTTTTACTGTTCATCAACAAAAAGCCCGGCAAGAAGGACATTGCATAATAAAAAAACATCTACGAGGAGGAACACATGAAGAAAAAAGTATTATTGACACTGGCACTTACAATGGCTTTTGCAGCCTGTCTTACAGGCTGTGGCAAAAGCAGCACCGGAACAAACGGCGAGGTAGTCGTTTACAACTGGGGAGAATATATCGATCCCGAGACGCTGGACCAGTTTGAAGAAGAAACAGGCATCCACGTTGTCTATGATGAATTTGAGACGAACGAGATCATGTATCCGAAGGTGGAATCCGGTACAAGCAATTATGATGTTGTGTGCCCATCCGATTACATGATCCAGAAAATGATCGAGAATGATCTGCTTGCAGAGATCAATTTTGACAACATTCCGAATGTCAAGAACATCGGTGAACAGTATTTTGAACAGTCCAAGGGCTTTGATCCGGAAAACAAATACAGCATTCCATACTGCTTCGGAACCGTTGGTATTTTATATAACAAGACAATGGTTGATGAGCCGATCGATTCCTGGGATGTATTATGGGATGAGAAATATGCGGATAACATCCTGATGCAGGACAGCGTACGTGATGCATTTATGGTTGCTTTAAAGAGACTTGGCTATTCCATGAACACAACAGATGAAGCACAGGTAAAAGAAGCCACACAGACTCTGATCGACCAGAAACCGCTTGTACAGGCTTATGTCATCGATCAGGTACGTGATAAGATGATCGGTAATGAGGCTGCGATCGGTGTCATCTACTCCGGTGAAGCCATTTATACCCAGCGTGAAAACCCGGATCTGGAATATGTGATCCCGAAGGAAGGCACAAATGTATGGATCGATTCCTGGGTAATCCCGAAAAATGCAAAGAATAAAGAAAATGCAGAAAAGTTTATTGATTTCATGTGCCGTGAAGATATCGCACTGAAGAACTTTGAGTATATCACATACTCTACCCCGAATACAGCTGCACAGGCAAATATCGAAGATGAAGACATTAAAAACAGCAAGGTCGCATTCCCTGATTTCTCAGAGTACAATAATCTTGAAACCTTTGATTATTTAGGCGTAGACGGCGACAATCTGTATAACGAATACTGGAAGCAGGTAAAATCCGCTGACTGATCTTTGTGATAAAAAGTATCATGCAATTATTTTAAGAAAAAGAAAAGGCTGCCACATGTGACAGCCTTTTCTTTTTCTTATGTAACAGGAAACTTCGTTCCTATTACACAAAAACTCGTATCAAGCTTCTTCTTCGCTCATCTCCGATGCACTACAGCCACAGCCGGGCTGCGGAGCAAAAGGCGGGCGCGGAAGCGGTCTCGGCGGTGGTGTCGGCTGACAGGAATTGCATTCACATCTGCGCTCTTCTTTTCTGCCGCCATTTCCACATCCATTTCTGTTACCATTTCCACAACCATTTCCGCATCCGTTATTACAACAGCAAAGTAACAATAAAATCCAAATACAGTTCATACAAAAACACTCCTTTCTTTCTCTATATTAGAGTATGAAAAGAGTGTTGTTTTGTTACTTCTTATGCTTCAGTATTACCGTTCTGATATAAGTAAATGTTTTCTCTTCCCCTTCATAGGCCAGCATACGGAGCAAAATTTCAAGCTGCTTTGCCGTCTTTGGATGAATCAGATTCCGGTTCTTACCCTGTTTATAATATTCCAGTGGCGATGCATCTGTATATTTATCTTTGTTATACACCTTACTGGCTGCGATTCTGTCCATAAACATCTCGATCACATATCTGACAGGCATCTGCGCCGGTGCAATACCGCCTTCTATCTCCCGCATGCTGTAATCGATCCAGTATTCATAATGGTGTTTGTTTCTGCCCTTGTGATGCAGCCATGCACCGGAATATCCCTTTTCCTCACGTTCTGCATTATTCGGACTTCTCGTTCCCTGATAGTACTTTGCACCAACCCAGAATTCCGACGGTTCGTATTTGGACAGATCGTGCATGAGCCCCTGCCAGTAAAGCCCTACTTTAAAACAGCCCTGCATAACCAATATTTTATGATGTGTGATCGTTATAAAATGACTGATCGGTCTCATTTTTTATGCCTCTTTTTCTTTTTGAATTCCTGCTTTTTGCCTGTCAGCACAATAACACTGCGCCCCAGCGCCGTGATCTCACGCGCCTGTTCCGCTGATGTCTCAGCTTCCACCGTTTTTTCTTCCTTTTCGGTTTTATCTGCCGTATCCTGCTGAGGAATTTCCTTTGTTGTCATACTGACTGTCCAGTCATAATCCTGTGGCAGCGTGGGCAGTGCAAACGTATGCTTTTCCCAGTGCATATTCCAGATGATGTAGATAAAGTCATCCTCTGTTCCATCCGGCTTTTTCTCATACATGCCACAATATAAAACTGCCATGTGTCTGTAATAATTCTCAAAATGTGCATACCATGCCTGCTCCGCATGATAAGACAGATCCGGATATCCGCAGGAGAGGCTGTCCATGATCTGCATCGTCTGCCTGCTGTGCAGGATCGGATGTTCTTTCCGGTAGCGGATCAGCTCTTTTGTATAGGTAAACAGCTCTGCTTCCTTTTCCAGCAGCTTCCAGTCCAGCCAGTTGATCTTATTATCCTGACAATAGGCATTGTTGTTCCCCTGCATGCTGCGTCCCATTTCATCACCTGCCAATAAAAGGGGCGTCCCCTGCGACAAAAAAAGCATGGCAAGTGCATTCTTCCGCTGAGCCAGCCGTATCTGCAAAATTGCACGTTTGCGGGAGCTTCCCTCTACGCCACAGTTCCAGCTATAATTATAATCGCTGCCATCCCTGTTATCTTCGCCGTTTTCTTCATTATGCTTTCGATCGTAAGAGACCAGATCCGAAAGGGTAAAGCCTCTGTAATCCGTAATGTGATTGATCACACCCTCCAGACTGCTGTTCTGTCTCATATGCTCTGCCATCACGGAAAGCATACCCTCGTCTCCCTTCAGGAAACGTCTGGCATCATATCGGAATGCATCTCCGTAGCACGCCAGATTTCTGTAATACGGTATTTTCTTTCCTTTATATACCGCATCAGCCTCCGGATTCTCATGGATCAGCTTTGTATGCTTTAAATACGGATCCGTTCCCAAAAGCCGCATCGGAATATCTGTACCAAACAAATGAAAACCATCCACATGATAACAGCTGACCCAGTATCGGAGCACTTCCCTGATATATCCCTGCGTATAACGCGGTGAAAAATACATCTGTAAAATGATTTCTATTCCATTTTTATGAAGTTGTCTGATCAACAGCTTCAATTCTCTGTCTGCATGCTGCGGATCTTTTGCATAAGCAGCCTTTGGTGCCATATAATAAGTTTCTCCGTCTCCGAAGCCCCAGTAATTAATGCGCTGCTTCCATGCAGGCTCTTCGAGATAAGCTGCCTGCCCGTTATCCCGCAGTTTCAGGCTTTCCTGATAAGCAGGATTCGGAATGATCTCGTCAAATTCATAGACCGGCATACATTCTATGGCTGTAATACCAAGCTGTTGTAAATAAGGGATTTTTTCTGCAAGTCCTGCAAAAGTACCGCGTGCACTGACCTGCGAGCTTGCGTGCTTTGTAAAACCACGTACATGCAGCGAATAAAAAACAGAATCTTCATAAGGTATCCGCAGCGGCATATCATCTTCCCAGTCGAATGTATCCTCCGCAAATGCAGCCCGCGGTCTGTCCTCTTTCCGTCTGCCCCATTTTTCCCTGCCGCGTATGATATGGGCATAAGGATCCGTAAACTGCTCTTCTCCACAGAAAAAGAGATATGTATAATCCGCTTCCATCTGCATATTGATAAAAAGCACATATACCTCTCCCATTTTATAACATTCCGGAAAAACGATTCTGGCAAGCTCATGACCTGCTTTATATAGGAGCATACCGCACTCCTTTCCTTCGCTTTCCGGGAAAGGCATTGCGATATGGATTCCGTTTGTCTGGCTCATCACACCCATACAAAATGGATGTCCGGCGCTGATGCTGTACTCTAATGTCATATTTTCTTCCCTTTTTTACCTATCTGCTTTGCAGATGCTTGTTTTCTCTCTGCATTTATTATATCATATCTTATGACAATAGGAAACCATTCAAAGAGAAGCGAGGAAAATCATGAGTAAAAAAGAAGCAATTCAGGCGGCAGACTACGATGAAGAAATGACTGTTACAATGGAGCTGGAAGACGGAGAAAGTGTCACCTGCGCCATTATCACGATATTAACGGTGAACGAAAAAGATTATATCATTCTGCTTCCACTGGACGAAAAAGGGGAAAATGAAGACGGCGAAGTCTGGATCTACGGCTATAAGGAAGATGAATCCGATCCGAATGCAGAACCGGAGCTGTTCTTTATCGAAGATGAGGATGAATATGATGCTGTATCAGATGCATTTGACGAATATCTCGATCAGGTCGAATTTGATGAACTGATCGACGAAAGCTCCAAGGGTTCCAGATAATCTTTCAGCTCTGCCCAAAAAACAGATTGTCTGTTCTCTCCCTGTACCATTCCTTCACAGGAAAGATACAGGGATTTTTTTGCCCTCGTTACTGCCACATAAAACAGCCGCCGCTCTTCTTCCAGTTCCATAGTTGACAAATTCCTGCCATGCGGCACATCTCCACTGTTCAGAAACGGCAGAAAAACCGTATCAAACTCCAGTCCCTTAGAACCATGATAGGTCATGATCCGCACCGGATTCCGCTTTGCGTTACCCTGATCTGCCTCAGGCTGTTTTCTGTTGCTTTCCTGCTCCAGCTTACTTCTGTACGCTGCAATATGGGAAAGAAATGCTGTATGGCTGTGAAATTCCCTGCACCGCTCCAGAAGCTCATCGAGTATTTCCTTCTCCTTTTCTCCTGTCTCTCCCTGGCTCAGACAGCAGTCATACTGCATCACCTTTCTGATATATGAGATCGCGCCAAACGGATCCAGCATTTCCACCATAGCAAGATCCTGTTGCAGCTTTTGTATGATCCGGTATTGTTCCGGATCTTCCCTGCATTCTTCCAGTAATGCCCAAAGATCTACGGATTCCTTCTGCAGCATTTCTCTATTGATATAACGCACAGGCTTATTCATAAATGCCATAAAATCACTACGATTTCTGCCCTCTGCCACAAAACGTATCACGGACAAAACTTCCACGACACACTTCTGTGCATAAAAATCCTGCTTCTTCTCCCGCATCTGATAGGGAATCTGCCTGCGAAAACAGGCTTCCGAAACCTGCTCTGCCATCCGGTTGGTTCTGACCAGGATTGCTGTCAGCCCTTCATTTAGATGTGTCAGGATTTCTTCTGTTAAAAAAGAGAGTTCTTCCGCCCGGTTTTGAAAACATGTTGCGATCACCCGGTTTTCTCCACTATTACCGGCTTTTATTTCCTTTTCAAACCTATACTTATTATGTGCAATTGATCTGGCGGCCAGTGCAAGGATCCGGTCACCGCATCGATAGTTGATATTGAGTTTTACCTGTCTGCTCTTTGGGTAATCTTCTAAAAAACGGTGCATATAGGATGGATCAGCCCCGCGGAAAGAATAAATTGCCTGATCATCATCCCCTACCACAAACAGATTCTCATAGTTAGCACTAAGCAACTTTATGATCTGATATTGCACATCATTGATATCCTGGAATTCGTCGATCAGAATATACCGAAACCTGCTCTGCCATCTGCCGCGCATTCCGGAATCTTCCATCAACAATCTGTAACAGTATATCAGGATATCATCAAAATCAAGCAGCCATCGTTTTCTACAGCACTGTTCGTAAGCCTGACGCAGCTCATGCAGCTGCATTTGCTCTGCCTGATTTTGCCCTGCTTTTTCTTGCGCTGTTTGTTTCTGCTCTGCTTGTTTTTGCACTGCCTGTTTCTGCCCTGCTTTTTCCTCTCTTTCCCGTCCGGTATTTTTGTAAAAACTGAGATCGGATAAAAATTGCTCACAAAAAGAAGACATCTGCACACAATCCAGCTTTTTCCCTTTTAAAAGCGGTCTTAATATCTGTAATTTTTGTTGTTCTGTCATAATGGAATAATTTTGGAATTTTGAAGAAGATCTGATGATCTGAAAAAAAACAGAATGAAATGTTCCAAATACAGCGTTTTCTGCGCCCCGGCATATCTGACAAGCCCGCTGCTTCATTTCAAGTGCAGCAGCCTTCGTAAATGTGATCGTTAAAATATCGGATGGTGTGATATGCCGCTCCTCCACCAGATAACGGATACGTTGTGTGATCACTGCTGTTTTTCCGCTTCCGGGGCCGGCAAGCACCAGCATGGTGCCCTCCCCGAAGCAGATCGCCTCCTGCTGCGCAGGAGACGGTATCATTTTTTTATTCTGAGGCATTTTCCAGCAGCTCAATGCCCTTTCTGATTCGTTTTAAAGATTCCTCTTTGCCGATGATCTCCATGATCTCAGTTGCACCCGCAGGTGTCATCTGCTTTCCGGAAACAGCTGTACGAACCGGCCACATTGCGTATCCATTCTTGCAGCCCTTCTGCTCTACATAAGCAAGCAGCGTCTTGTACAGGGAATCATTAGAGTAATCTGTGAGTTCTTCAAAGATCGGCAGAAGCTCTTTTAATACTTCCAGTGAAGATGCAGTTGTTGTCTTCATCTTCTTATGCGTATACATTGCCACGTCATACTCCGGTAATTCTTCAAAGAAATCGATCAAAGGCTCGATATCCGGGAAAATCTCAATTCTTGTCTTGACCATCTCAGCGATCTTTTTCAGATCCAGATCTTTCTTGATCACATTTTTGATATGTGGCAGTGCCATTTCATAGAACTTATCAAAATCCATTGCTTTGATATATTCCCCATTCATCCATTTCAGCTTTGTATAATCAAATACCGCCGGTGACTTGGAAATATGGTGATAATCAAATGCCTTGATGAGTTCATCCAGCGAAAAAATTTCTTCGTTTCCAACCGGGCTCCATCCTAAAAGTGCCACAAAGTTGACGATTGCTTCTGTTAAAAATCCCTGATCCACAAGATCTTCATAAGAAGAATGTCCGCAGCGCTTGGAAAGCTTCTGATGATTTTCATCTGTGATCAGCGGACAGTGGATATACTTCGGTACTTCCCAGCCAAATGCGTCATACAGACGATTATACTTCGGAGAAGAGGATAAATACTCATTTCCTCTTACAACGTGTGTGATCTCCATCAGATGATCATCTACTACATTCGCAAAGTTATAAGTCGGATAACCGTCTGACTTGATCAGAATCATATCATCCAGTTCATCGTTATTAACTGTAATATCTCCGTATAATTCATCATGGAACGTTGTTGTACCTTCTCTCGGTACATTCTGCCGGATAACATATGGCTTACCGGCAGCCAGATTTGCCTCTACCTCTTCTTTGGACAGATGCAGGCAATGTTTGTCATAAACATTGATCTCTTTTGTACTGCCGTCTGCCATCGTAATGACCTGATGCAGAGATTCCAGCCTTTCCTTATCGCAGAAGCAATAATATGCCTCGCCCTTTTCGATCAGCTGTCTGGCATATTTTAAATAAATACCCTGTGCCTGTCTTTCGGACTGTACATAAGGTCCGAACCCTTTATCCTTGTCCGGTCCTTCATCATGGACAAGACCTGTTTTCTCAAGTGTACGGTAGATGATATCAACCGCTCCCTCTACCAGTCTTTCCTGATCTGTATCTTCAATACGCAGAATGAAATCGCCACCCTCATGCTTGGTAATCAGATAAGCATACAATGCAGTACGCAGATTACCTACATGCATCCTTCCTGTCGGACTGGGCGCAAATCTTGTTCTGATCTTAGTCATGATTTTCCTCCATCTCCGGAATCTTCTTTTCCGAATGTGCTTTAAAGTTATTGACCTCTTTGATTGCCTGTGGAATCGCAATATTCGTTCCGGCACCGGCTACACAGCCGCCCGGGCAGGCCATACCCTCGATCAGGCATCCGTTCTTCTTGCCCATTTTCGCAAGCATCAGCATCTTTTTACATTCCGCAAGGCTTTCTGCATGCTCGATATTGACATCGACATCCGGATAGTATTCCCTGATACATTCTTCAATCGCAGCAGCAACACCGCCTGCAACACCGTAGCCACGTCCGGCTCCGGTCGCATCTTGCATTTCGTCCTGTGGCTCTATCTCTTCGAGCTTGATACCCTTTGCTTCAAACATACCAACAAGTTCTTCAAATGTGATAACAAAATCCACATCGGAACGCACTGTACGGCGGGAAGCCTCCAGCTTTTTGGATGCACAAGGTCCGATAAAGACAACGCTGGCATCCGGATGTTCTTCTTTGATCACACGGGCAGTTGCCACCATAGGTGTGAGTGCATTGGAAATCTTGTCGATCGTCTCCGGGAAGAATTTTTTAGCAAGCATTGACCAGGACGGGCAACAGCTTGTCAGAAGGAATGGCAGTTCTCCTGTCGCCACTTCCTTTACATAGTGCTCTGCTTCTGTCATGGCACCAAGATCCGCACCGATCGCGGTTTCATATACATCATAGAAGCCCAGCTGCTTTAATGCCGTTTTAAAAGCATCCGGTGTGACATTCTTTCCAAACTGTCCAACAAATGCCGGTGCAACCTGCGCAATGATCTTTTTACCGGACTGCATTGCACGGATCAGCTGGAAGATCTGGGATTTATCGGCAATTGCACCAAACGGACAGCTTACCATACACTGACCGCAGGAAACACACATATCATTATCGATCTTAGCTCGTCCTTTGCTGTCACTCTTGATCGCACCAACACCGCACGCACCCGCACAAGGACGGACCTGATGCGAAATCGCATCATAAGGACAGACTGACTTACATTTACCGCATTTGATACATTTTTCCTGATCGATATAGGATTTGCCATGTACCATTGTAATAGCACCACGAGGGCACACTTCATTACACGGATGTGCCAGACAACCCATACATTTATTCGTTACTTCATACTGATTTTCCGGACATGCGTTACAGGCAGATGGAATAACCTGCAAAAGCGGAGGCTCATAATATTTCTCTGCAATATTACTTTCTTCCACACCCTGTGATACATGAACAGGTGCATCCTCCGGTCTGAGCGACATTCCCATGGCAAGTCTGATCCGCTCTCTGACTACCGCTCTTTCTCTGTAAACGCTTTCCCAGTATTCATTGTCCTCCCCGGGAACGATTTTATAAGGGAGCGCCTCCATATCATCGATCAGATTTTCTGAATGATATGCCAAATCGGCGATCTCCTTAAAAACACGTCTTCGCACTTTACGAACCTGTGTTTCAATACCTCGCATACATCAATCCTCCAAGTGTTATTCCGTATATGATACCTTATACCATAAAAAAGCTGCCAGACGACAGCTTTTTTAACGTTTCTTAAAGATACTTAAAAGATACTAACAAGTTTCTTCTTTTCTGCCTCGTACTCTTCATCACTCAGAATACCATTATCACGTAATACTTTCAACTTTTTGATCTTCGTCTCAAATTCTGAAATATCTTCAGCAATACCTGCCAGCGCAACAGTATCTGTGCTTGTTGCTGCCGGAGCAGGAGCAGATGCCGGTGCAGCAACAGGTACAGGTGCAGGCGTCGGCTGATTTACACGGAAATCAGAGCTTGCAACTGTCGGTGTCACCTCAACAGGTCTGCTTGCGATTCCGTTATTCTGACGGATACGTTCTGTCAGAGATGCTGCTTTCGTTTTTGCATCAAAAATCGCATTTACAAGCTGATCGCCTTCTTCAAATCCAGGTAGAAAGATATATCTGTTGTAACGATTCTCTCCTGTTCCTTCCAGAGAAACCATCAGAGTCTTCTTTCCCTGATATGTTACCTGAGAGCATTCCTTTACATTCAACAGATAATAGGAAATATTATCAATTCTTGCATTCAGTCCCTTCGGATTATCGCAGATCGCAGCACGACCGCTGATACGAAGATTTGAAATGGCAATACGGAAGGCTTCTGTCTTTTTGATCAGCATACCCTCTTTAAAATTCCATTCTTTTTGATATAAGATCTTTTCCAAGCGAATACACTTGTTGCAGACTTCATTAGCTGATTCGCTTCCACAAATTAAACACTTCATAACTTTCACTCCCTATATCATGTTATTCTTCACACAAAAATAAATACTAATCATATTTATTCATTCTTAGTACTATCTTACCACGTTTTATTATAATTGGTAAGCATTTATTTGTAAACAATCTATACAAACTTTTGGAGATTATTTGCTTCATTATTACTTTTTGTTTGCAAAAACGGTAAGAAAACAGGCAGATTCGGTTTTACGATCTGCCTGCCTTCCTGAAATCACTATGATGTTTTCACTGCTATTCCGATCTCTTATGAACAGTTCATGCTGACCTGTGCAGAATCTGTATAATTTATAACCGGCCGGGTATACTCCTCATATACACGCTTTACATCAGCGCTCTGAAACTGCGGAAAGCTTTTTAAAAGCACCTCCAGATTCATACCGGCTCCTACATAACTGCCTATCACTGCTCTGTCTTTTTCTGATAACATATTTCATTCCCCCTGCACACTGTATTTCGATATATAGTACCATTATTCCTGCCCGTATACAATTTGTGATAATTCACAAAAAAGTTCTGCATTTTTTTCACATCTGAAATACATTCAGGGGTTGACAGACAGAAAGGCACAGAAAACACGCGCCTTTCTGTTTTTATCTGTCTTCCGTCTTTACAATACACGTATCAATCTCCGGATTAAATGCATAAAAATTCTTTTCATTTAATTTATCCTGTACAATACGGAGTGCTTCACCGAAACGCTGGAAGTGTACAACTTCTCTGGCTCTCAAAAATTTAATGACATCACAGACATCAGGGTCCTTTACCATTCGAAGAATATTGTCATACGTTGTTCTTGCTTTCTGCTCCGCAGCCATATCTTCCATCAGATCTGTGATTGGATCTCCTTTTGACTGGTACTCACAGGCATTATGCGGGATTCCGCCCGCAGCCTGCGGCCACAGTGCCAGTGTATGATCCACATAATAAGGTGCAAAACCTGATTTTTCAATTTCCTCCATAGAGAGATTTCTCGTCAATTGGTGCACGATAGCTCCTATCATTTCGAAGTGGCCCAGTTCTTCCGTTCCGATATCTGTCAAAAGTCCCGCTACTTCATTATAAGGGATTGTAAAACGCTGGGACAGATAACGCATCGACGCGCCCAGTTCCCCATCCGGTCCACCGTACTGGCTGATAATGATCTGTGCAGTTTTTGCATCTGTATCCTTGATGTTAACGGGATACTGTAATCTTCTTTCATAACTCCACATCAGCAGTCACCTCCGTTCCATGGCATCGGCAAAAGTGCCCAGTTCCAGACATCCTGCCTGTGATCCGCCGTCACGATGGTCAGCGGACCATATTGATAGGCATATTCCTTCATCAACTGATTCTTTCGTCTGACATAGTAAGTCAGATAATCAATTGCTTCTGTTTCATACGGATGTGTGTCAAGATATAACGTCATTTCATCCACTGCAAAGCCCACCTGTGTAATCTCTTCCAGTAACGCTTTTTTCGATGTTTCCTGCTTCATTTTTTCACACATCTCCTTCCCTGAAACGGTTTATTCAGTTCCGGAAATAAAGTTCCAACGCATAATGCTTCTTCCAGATTTTCATATATGCGGTCAAGATGCTGCCACGGAACATATGCCATGGCAAGTGGCAGTTCTCTCAGATCAGACTCTTTCTCATAATTTCTCATATGACAAATATCTCCTTCTTTTTTATTATCATATGATAAAGTAAGGATACTGTGAATACTGCATTTTATGAAAGTTTGAGGTATTCGAGAATTGCGAAAATTGCGTAGCAATGTAGCAATTCGAATACTTCAATGAGTGGCAAAATTCACTTTTGATACTCATATCATTTTATACCTGATGGATATTTCTTCTAGTCAGTCTTGTCCGCAGCTTTTTCCAGTCAAATGGGATCAACGGATATAAATACCCCCGTCCTGAAACCATTCTATTATTGATCAGTGCAATCAATGCAATTCCGATTCCTGCGATAAAACCATATACGCCGAAACAGACAGTGAGGATCAGATTCAGGATCCGCATGAACTTGACCGCATAAGTCAGTTCATAATTAGTCTGTGAATAGTTAGCCACCGCTACAAAAGACATATACAGCATAATTTCTGCATTAAACCATCCGCTGCTGACAGAAAAATCTCCCATCACAAGTGCGGCCATGATACTGAGTGGCGTACTGAGCATATTCGGCGTATTGACAGCTGCCAGCTTCAGTCCATCCAGTGCAATTTCCAAAATAATAAGCTGCCAGAAAACAGGGATATTGGATGTTTCTTTCAGCATGATAAACTGATATTTGTCCGGGATCCAGGCAGGATGCTGCATAAGCAGCAGATAAAGCGGCGTGATAAAATAAGAGACTACCGTAATCAGAAGCCGCGCCAGCCGCAGATATGTGCCCGTTACCGGTGGAAAATAATAATCATCCACCTCCTCTGTAATATCAAATAAAGATGTCGGCAGAATCATTGCCTGTGGCGCATTATCCACAAATATCACAATATTTCCTTCCAGAATCTGTGCTGCCGTCGTATCCGGCCGTTCCGAATACCGATATTTGGGAAATGGATTAAACCAGTGTTTTTCATACAGACTTTCTGCCAGAGACTGCTGATTCATACTGAGTGCATCCACATGCAGCCCTTTGATCCTGCTTTTCAGATCATACAAAAAATCATGATCCACACGATCAGCCATATAACAGACTGCAATATCCGTATGAGAGCTTTCTCCTGCCTGCATCATTTCAATGCATAAATCTGTATCTCTGATCCTGCGACGGATCAATGCGGTATTACTTACGATCGTTTCTACAAAACCATCTTTAGAGCCGCGCAGTGTTTTATCCTTAGGCGGTTCCTCCACGCCTCTTGTCGGAAACTGCCTTGCATCAAAAACAAAACATTTATCAAAACCGTCTACCAGCAAAGCGATCTGTCCTGCCAAAATATTGATCAGTATCTTTTCCTTGCGGTCTTCCAGTTCCACTTCCGTACAGGGAATATTATTTTGCAAAAATTCAGAAGCAGATCGCGGCATTTCTTCACCCTTTACCGAAAACAGATACTGCAACACCTTTTGCATCAGCTCATCCTTATACATACCGTTGATATAATATAAAACTGCACTTTTCCCCGCAATCTGAAGCTTGCTTGTCAGCATATCATAATTCATGCCCACCCGCAGCTTCTCATCAAAATACTGCTGATTTTCTGCCAGATTTTTGCTGATTCTGGACTCTATAATGATCGGTTCCATATATATGCTCCTTTTTTCAATTTCGTTGATTTCCACTTATTTCCCGCTTATCCATTTAGTATCCTGCGCTATGATAAAAAATATACATTTTCAATGATCATTCAGGCATTTGTCTGTCATGCAAAACAGATTCATAAAAAAAGGTTAAAACCAAGCTTAAATATGATATAATCAGTGTTATAAATCGACATCATACAAAGGAGATACACATGGAAACCATTCAAATCCAATATTTAGACAACACCATTGAGAAATTGGCTTATATTGACGGGAAATCAGACTGGATCGATCTGAGAAGCGCTGTTGATGTAGAACTGAAGGCAGGCGAATTTAAGCTGATCCATCTCGGCATTGCCATGAAGCTTCCGGAAGGCTATGAAGCACATGTTGTACCGCGCAGCTCTACCTACAAGAATTTCGGCATTATCCAGACAAATCACTGCGGTATTATCGACAGCTCCTACTGCGGTCCAAATGATTACTGGTATATGCCTGCTTATGCGCTGCGTGATACCGTGATCCATAAAAATGACCGGATCTGCCAGTTTCGTATTGAAAAGAACCAGCCAAAGCTTGTATTTGAAGAAGTCAAAGAGTTGTCCGGAGCTAACCGCGGTGGCATCGGAAGCACAGGAAAAAACTAAAGATTGTTATATAGCAAAATGCAGCATACAAAGCTATAACAGAGACGAGATACGCTCTGCGAATCTCGCTCTGATTAGCGGTCGTCAAATGCACCGCATAAATGCGCGCATTTTCCTCGTCGCCATAACAAAAAACCTCCGACAACTGTCGGAGGTTTTCTTGCTTTGTTTATCAAATCTGATTAAACCGGATAAGCACCGTTCTTTGTATCAGCCTTGGATAAATCTACTTTATCCTGCTGTGCTTTACGATACTTGAAGAAGTCTGTAGCAACCTGTGGGAATAAAGCGTATGATAATACGTCTTCGTCCTGCTGCTTCCATTCCTTCATTTCAGCTTCCAGCTTATCCATTTCGTTTTCTACATAAGCACCGGATCTCTCTGTACGGATCTCTTCGCCAGGAATAACCTTATCGATAACTGCCTGGTTCATTGGCTTAACGGTCTTACCGTATTTACCACGGAGCATATCCTTTGTCTGGTCTGTAGCCATCTTGTATCTCTCGCCCATCAGTACGTTAAATACAGCCTGTGTACCAACGATCTGTGAAGAAGGTGTTACAAGCGGAGGCTCACCTAAGTCTTTACGAACTTCCGGGATCTCCTTTAATACATCATAATATCTGTCTTCTGCATTCTGCTCTTTTAACTGGGAAACCATGTTAGAAAGCATTCCGCCCGGTACCTGATATAATAATGTCTTGATATCTACACCCATAACCTTTGGATTTAAGAGGCCTGTCTTTAAGCACTCATCTCTGTATGGTCTGAAGTAATCAGCGATTTCTGCAAGAAGATTCTGATCGTAACCTGTATCGTGCTCTGTACCCTTGAAGGTCTCAACCATAACTTCTGTTGCAGGCTGTGAAGTACCCATAGCAAATGGACTGATTGCGCAGTCGATCACATCTACACCTGCTTCTACTGCCTTTAAGTATGTCATAGAAGCAACACCTGATGTATAGTGTGTATGTAACTGGATCGGAAGCTTTGTAGCAGCCTTCATTTCCTTGATCAGCTCGGAAGCCTTGTAAGGAACTAACAGACCTGCCATATCCTTGATACAGATAGAATCTGCACCCATCTCTTCGATCTTCTTAGCCATTGATGTCCAGTATTCCATTGTGTATGCATCACCAAGTGTGTAAGATAATGCAACCTGTGCATGACCTCTGCCTTCACGCTGTTTGATTCTGTTTGTAGCATCAACAGCTTCCTGCAGGTTACGGATATCATTTAAGCAGTCAAAGATACGGATGATATCGATACCGTTTGCGATAGACTTCTCAACGAAAGCATCTACAACGTCATCTGCATATGGTCTGTAACCTAAGATATTCTGACCTCTGAATAACATCTGAAGAGGTGTATTCGGGCAGCCGTCTTTGATCTTTCTAAGTCTTTCCCATGGATCTTCCTTTAAGAAACGAAGGGAAGCATCGAATGTAGCACCGCCCCAGCACTCGATTGAATGATATCCAACTTTATCCAGCTTGCCAAGGATTGGAAGCATCAGCTCGGTAGGCATTCTTGTTGCGATTAAGGACTGATGTGCATCACGCAAAATAGTTTCCGTAATTTTAATCGGTTTTTTTTCAGCCATTTTATTATTTCCTCCTGTTTTGATTAAACAATCATACTTTTATTACTTTTCTTTTTAGAATACACCGAATACAGCCATGAATGTACCGGCTGCAACGGCTGTACCGATAACACCGGCAACGTTAGGTCCCATAGCATGCATCAGAAGGAAGTTTGTCGGATCTGCTTCTGCGCCGACCTTCTGAGATACACGGGCTGCCATAGGTACGGCAGATACACCTGCTGAACCGATCAGTGGATTAACCTTGCCATGTGAGAAGATACACATGAGCTTACCGAATAATACACCGGCTGCTGTACCAAATGCGAAAGCGATCAGACCGAGTGCTACGATCTTTAATGTATCCAGATTCAGGAATGCTTCTGCACTTGTTGTTGCACCAACGGATGTACCAAGCAGGATAACTACGATGTACATCAGTGCATTACTTGCTGTATCTGTCAGCTGACGAACAACGCCTGATTCACGGAATAAGTTACCGAGCATCAGCAGACCTACCAACGGAGCTGTTGTAGGAAGCAGCAGACATACTACAATTGTAACAATGACAGGGAACAGGATCTTCTCTAACTTAGACACAGGTCTGAGCTGTCCCATTTTGATCTTACGTTCCTTCTCTGTTGTCAGCAGCTTCATGATCGGCGGCTGGATGATCGGAACAAGTGACATATAAGAGTATGCGGCAACGGCGATCGGTCCTAAGAGGGCTGTCTGTCCCAGTTTACCGGCAAGGAAGATGGAAGTAGGGCCATCTGCTCCACCGATGATGGAAATTGCTGCTGCGGCTTTGTCATTGAAGCCAAGTGCGATTGCACCGAAGTATGCTGCGAAAATACCGAACTGGGCTGCAGCACCAAGTAAAAAGCTCTTTGGATTGGCGATCAGCGGACCGAAGTCTGTCATCGCACCAACACCCATGAAGATCAGGGATGGCAGAATCGCCCATTCATCCAAAAGGTAGAAATAATACAGTAAACCACCGGTTCCGTTTGCGGAATCTTCAATGCTGAGCATGATATCCGGATAGATATTAACCAGCAGCATACCGAATGCTATCGGAGTCAAAAGAAGTGGTTCAAACCCTTTTGCGATAGCCAGATATAGAAATACACAAGCCACTACAATCATAAGGTAGTTTCCCCAAGTAAGATTGAAGAAAGCCGTCTGATGTACCAGATTGTTCAATGTACTTGCTATGTAATCCATTTGTTGACCTCCTGTTAATTTGTCATTGACTCATGTCAAAGACTTTTTCTAGTTTAATGTTGCAAGGACAGCGCCTGCTTCTACTGCATCGCCAACTGCTACATCAATACTAGCTACTGTACCATCCTGAGGAGCAACTACAGGGATTTCCATCTTCATAGCTTCTACGATAACTACAGCGTCACCAGCTTTTACAGCCTGTCCTACGCTTGCTTCGATCTTGAATACTTTACCTGCTGCACCTGCTTCGATCTTAACGGATCCTGCACCACCTGCCGGAGCTGCTGCTTTCGGAGCTGCCTTTGGTGCTGCCTTAGGAGCTGCTTTTGCTACCGGAGCTGCTCCGGTAGATGCGCCTTCTTCTACTACTACATCATATACGCTGCCATTTACGGTAATTGTATAATTCTTCATTTTAATTTCCTCCTGTTAATTAGGCGTTCTGCCATTTGCTTTTATTTACCTTACGGATACTTCTAACAACGAATCCGTCAGATGATGCACTGCCATTATCAGCTTCATAAGCTGCGATCGCTGCTGAGATAACTGCAACCAGTTCACTGTCATCAGCAAGCTCTTCCTTTTCGATGATCTGATCTACAACATCCTTCTTTTCTTCCTTAGCAGGCTCTTTCTTCTTGAAAGCTGCCTCGATCTTCGGAATAAGGCTGAAACATGAAATGATCAGGCTGATCAGGATCAGGATCACAAATACAGTACCCATACCAAGTACAGTATTCAGTGCCGCATTCTTCATCAATTCACCGAAAGTATAATTGACATTGACGGAAAGACTGCTCAGTTTATAATCTTTTGCTGTATAGATCACTTCAACTGTAGCTGTTCTCGGCTGACCTTTCGGATCCAGTGCCGAACCTGTAATGTCAACATTAACAACGACTTCCTTGTTGTCACTTAAATCAACATCATGACCTGTCGTCTCGACATAACCGCCTAAATCTTCCATACCGCTTTCCCAGCTTGAGAATACACCCTCCAGGCTTTCATCATACGCGATATACTGATCTGCTGTGCCATCTGCTTCAATCTGTGCGATCTGGCTGATATAAGAATCCGCTACCTGTGCTGCAGCCTCTTCTTCCTCTGTCAGAACCTGAGCTGATTCATTATTGCCACATGCTGTCAGTCCAAAAAGGCAGGCGATCATACCTAATACTAATAGTCTTTTTTTCATATTAAGTACATCCTTTCTTAAACTGTACCGTGTTTTTTAGCCGGGCGGTCTTCCCTTTTTGAGAACAGCATTTCAAATGCACCGATCACATACTTACGTGTATCAGCAGCGCTGATGATCTGATCTACATATCCTCTCTTAGCTGCACCTTCTGCACTTGTCTGCAGAGCAGCATATTCAGCAGCTTTTTCATTGATCACATCAGCACCCTGTCCGTCATACATGATCATAGCTGCATCTTTTGCATTCATTGCACCGATCTCTGCATTTTCCCATGCGATTGTCAGATCAGCACCGATTGCTTTGGAATTCATTGCAACTGCTGCGGTACCGAATGCTTTGTCGATCACAACATTTACCTTCGGAACAGTAGCGTTTGCAAATGCATATGTAAGCTTGGCAACTGCTTTTGCAATCTTCTTTTCACAGCATTCACATGCTGCATAGCCTGTTACATTTGTAAGAGAAAGAACAGGGATATTGAATGCATCACAGAATGTGATGAACTCTGTAGCTTTTTCACAGCCTGCAGGAGTCAGTACGGAATCGAATGTTTCTGTCTTTTCTCCGTCTTCGCCGTAAACTTCGCTTCTGTTTGCGACACAGCCGACTGTCTGTCCGTTCAGGCGGACAAAGCCTGTTACCATTTCTTTTGCATATGCTTCTTTTACTTCAAAGAATACATTATCATCTGCGATCGTAGATAATGCGATGCTTGTGTCACCTGTGCAGTTAGCAAGCTCAGCAGAAGCTCTGTTCAGATCATCTGCACATTCTTCTTCAAACGCTTCATCTTCATTGTTTGCAGGAAGCATAGATACAAGCTGTCTGATCTGTGCAAGGATGTCTGCTTCATCAGCCACAACATCTACAAGACCGGCCTTCTCGCTCTGGAAATCTGCTGCTGCTGTATCGCATTTGTCAACATTATTGCCTGCAAGTGCGTTTGGTGAGTTCACAAACAGTTTCGCTTTTTTGCCTTCCATAAATGTAAAATCCGTTAATGCAGGAATCAGGGCAAGTCCACCGCCGCAGTTACCGAAAACTGCTGTGATCTGTGGAATCACGCCGGATGCCAGCGTCTGCTTCATGTAAATTTCGCCAAACGCATTTAAAGCATCTGTTGCTTCCTGTAATCTAAGTCCGGCTGAATCGATAAGACCGATGACTGGTGCACCTGTCTTTAAAGCCAGATCATAGAGGTTTGCAATCTTCTTTGCATGCATTTCGCCAACTGTACCGTTCATAACGGATGCATCCTGGCTGTAAACATACACAAGACTGCCATCAATTACTCCATAGCCGGTTACAACACCGTCAGAAGGAGTTTCTGTTGGTTTCATGTTAAAATCTGTTGCTCTGGCTGTAACCTTTGCACCGATTTCAACGAAACTGTTGTCGTCGAGTAAAGCTGCAATTCTTTGACTCGCTTGTGAAGAATTACTCATTTTTCAGACCTCCATTTTATATTAATTAAAAAGTAACTTCTTTCTGTGCACGGGCAGAGTTCTCCCGGTCACATTCGTTTAGAAGTATAACATAAAAATTTGTTGCAGACAATAGGAATAAGTACGTAAATCTACAGATTCTGCAGTTAAGATTTTGTAACTGCGCCACAACTGTCCGTTTACAAAATATTTTTCATACCCGATGCAGGTTCCTTCCGTCACCGGTGCTTTCAGTTTCTGCGGATACTGCCTGGTTACTTTTACAATATCCTCCGCAGAAAGGAGCATCGTCAGTTCTTTTTCTCTGTCCCCGCTCTCCAGCCGGATCGCCGCCTGCGCCGAAATGCCTTCCTCCACAGGAAGCGGCCGGTAGGTGTAAGGCTGCAGAATACACTTCTCTGTATACTTGGAAAGTCCATATTCCATCAGCGTCTTCGTATCTTCCCATTTCCAGTTTTTGTGAGGCGGCCATCCGCTGCCCAGTACAACGGAAACAAATGTCTTTTTGTCCCTTTCCAGTGCACCGACAAAGCAATAACCCGCCTTTCCCGTAAATCCTGTTTTAATCCCGATCGCCCCATCCATCAGATCTAGGAACCGGTCTTTATTGTACACCTGAAAGGTTCTGCGTCCGGAAAGCTCAGGAAATGTATAGGATCTTGTTCCGATGATCTTGCGAAAATCCTCATTTTTCAGCGCATACGCAGCAATCCTTGCCAGATCCGCCGCTGTAGTTTCGTGTGTTTTTCCATCTGCCTCCGCATCCAGTCCGTTCGGTGTGATAAAATTGGTGTCCCGACAACCGAGTGAACGTGCCTTCTCATTCATTCGCTGCGCAAAGGCAGGCACACTGCCATCTATATATTCCGCGATCGCCACCGCCGTGTCATTATGTGATTCCAACATCAGGGAATATAACAGATCCTCCAGAAGGAACTTATCCCCCTTCTGCACGCCAAGCTTTACCTTGGGCATGGAAGCTGCATGCCCCGATACTTCCACCGGTTCTTCCCAGACTGTCGTTTCATGCTCTTTTATATATTCCAGTGCCAGAATGCAGGTCATGATCTTTGTGGTGGAAGCCATCGGCAGCTTTTCATAACCGTTTTCTTCATATAAAATACGCCCATTCGACGCATCCATCAGAAGCGCCGCACGGGCATATACCTTTAATTCATCCGCCATGACCGGAACCTGCAGCAGACTGCTGATACAAAGCATCACTGCTGCTACCGCTCCGAGCAGGCGTTCCAGATTTTTTTTACATTGTTTCATATAACCGGTTCCTGTCTCTGTTTCCTCTATACAACATATGAACCGATGGGAGAAATCATTCTATTTCTTTATTTTTACAGATTTCTTCTGTCCTTTTTTCTGCAGAAGAGTTCTGTACTTCTTTAATTTAGAGGAAGGCACATAGATCACTGCTTTTGCGGAAATTCCCTGCAGGCTGTTCTTCCCCGCGCTTTTCAGCTTTTTGCTCTTGACTACGATATTGACCAGTTTACTGCAGCCTGCAAAAGCATTCTTACCGATCTTTGTTACATTTTCCCCTACGGAAACTGTTTTCAGCTTTTTCTTGCCCTTCAATGCATTAGCACCGATCTCCGTTACCTGATACGTGATCCCGTCGAGCTTTACTGTTTTCGGTATCATGACTTTTTTCACATTTTTATCACTTACACCGGCAAATGCCACTTTTTTGCTTTTCGAGGTTGCAAAAAGCACCTTATAACGATATCCGTCTTTTGTCCGACAGACAGTTCCCTTCTTGGGCAGCATTGTTTTTGTTTTCAGAGAAATTTCCTCTGATCCGGCGATCGTCTGTCCGTTTTGGCGTGCATAAATCCGGTATCTGTAAGTATTTCCGGGCGTTATCTCATTCTGATATGCGGTATTTGTTGTAATTCCGATACAATAATAGCCTTTCCCGCTTTCCGCTCTATATATATAGAAAGAATCCGCTCCCGTTACCTGACTCCAGGAAAGGGAAACCCGGTCATTTTTTGTCTGCACGGCCTTTACGCCGCCCAAAACAGGGACACCCTGCGTATTGATCTCCTTCTGATCCGGCAGTACATAATTGTTGGCTGCCATCGGAAATGCTGCCTCAAAAGCAGCCGTTTCATACTGCTTATCGCGTGTATGTTCAAAAAAGCCGTTCTTGCTCTTCAAGAAGAACAGATAATAGCCCGGAAACTCGTCATCCCATGTTGCATCTACGTTATAATACACATCACCGAGTCTGACAATATTCCAGCCATGCGTCGGCTTTCCGGTCGAAGCATCCGGATTTCCCGCAATGACTCTGGCAGAAATTCCGACTTCCGCACAAAGTCTGTAAAACAGTGTCGCATAAGCCTGACATACCGCATACCCATCATGCAGTGCACCATAGGTCGTATACATATAATTGTAAGACGGCATGTTTGTATAATGGTAGGTATCATAAGTAATGGCATCCATGACATAATCATAAATGCTGCGTACCTTTTCGTATTCTGTCTTGGATGCAGAACGCAGATCCAGCTGCGTGATGATCTGTGCCACACGCCCCGTTACATACTGCTCCTCTTCCAGTGTTGTACGATACAGCATACCGATCCGGTATACGATCGTATCATTGCCGCCATCCTGCTGTTGCCATGCCATATATGCCATATGGTAATACAGATAATCTCCTGCCTGCGGATTCCCGTTCTCATCATATGCAAATGCACCAAGCAGGATATTCCGGATATTCTGCTGACTGCTGTCTTTGCTCTTTGCCAGTTTGACAGTAAAGATTTCTTTTCGCTTCAGCATCTGGCTGCACACGTAGGCAGATGCATCCTCCAGCGTTGCGTAGCCTTGCGTCTCCGCCAGCAGATCTGTTGTGCCAGAAACTGCATTGACTGATACAGTATCGTTTACCGATACCGTTTTCTGTTCTGCCATGCCTGTTTCCGCATCCTGCAGATCCGTTCCGAGATCCGCACACATTTCCCGGTCTGCCTCTTCAATCTGTATCTGCGAAGCATTAAATTTTGCGGCAAATTCATCCTCTGTCAGTTCTGCTGCTTCCACACCTTCCAGGGAAAGATCCAGCAGTGTAAGCGGCTCGCTTTCTTCCTTAAGCTGCTGCATCTGCACACCGATCTCTTCTCCTGTTTCCTTCTGCACACTACTCTCATTTTTTGTTTCTGCACATGCAGGTATCTGCAGACTTCCTGTCGCAACGACTGCAGCAAGCAGCAGTGCGAGATATTTTTTTCCTTTTTTCATATACTTTCCCTTTCTCTCCGGTCTTAGATATCCAGCTTGAGCTGTACTTCTTTTTCCGCTTCTTCTCTGAACTGTGCCATCCGGTCCGGATTCAGCTCAGGCAGTTCTGTCAGGCTCTTTACACCGAAGCTGCGCAGAAACTGTTCCGTTGTACCAAACAGGATCGGTCGTCCCGGTGCATCCTTTCTGCCCACTTCTGTGATCAGCTCAAAATCCAGCAGTCTGTTGACCGCATGTTCACAACTGACACCTCGGATCTTTTCAATCTCCATTTTTGTGACAGGCTGCTTGTAGGCAATGATGGAAAGTGTCTCCAGCAGTGCGTCCGTCAGAATATATTTTCTCGGCGCTTTGACCACTTTGATCAACGATTCGTAATATGCCGGCTTCGAGCAGAGCTGATACGCATTTTCCAACACACTCAGCATAATACCGCTGTCTTCCTTTTCATAACGCTCCTGCAGCCTGGCCAGCAGTTTTTTAGTCGTGCGGGCATCTTCTCCGATGACTTCTGCCAGCTTGCCCACTTCCACGGAATCCCCTATGGTAAAAAGCACTGCCTCCAGCGCAGCTATTTTATTCTGTTCCTCCATTGTTTCCTGTTCCCTTTCTCGTTATCTCAATATCATCAAAGGTATGTGCCTGATATATGTCGATCTTTCCGGTTTTCATCATTTCCAGTATGACAAGAAATGTAACGATCACCTCTGCCTTGGAATGCTGCTTCTGCAAAAGATCCCGGAAGCTCATTTTACTGTGGGAGCCTATATAGCCTTCAATATATCTTGTTTTCTGCTCCATGTCCACTTCTTCTTTTTCAATCTTGCCAAACCCCGCACGGATCGGATCGATCTTGTCCTCCTGCCTCTTCATGACGGATTCAAAGATTTCCTGCAGCTTTCGCAGATTGATATCGCCGAGCAGCTGCTCATAATCTACCGGAGGACGATATTGTTCGATCTCCGGCGGAAGTGTCTGTTTTTTATAAAAGTTCTTTGCTGCATCAATATGCCTGTCCTTCAGCTCGAAGGACATATATTTATACATTTTATATTCCAAAAGCTTCTGTACCAGCTCCGCACGCGGATCCTCTTCTTCGCCCTCTTCCGTCTCATCGCGGGGCAGGAGCATTTTGCACTTGATATCGATCAGCGTTGCTGCCATAACAAGGAACTCACTCATCACATTCATATCTTCCGTCTGCATCTGCCTGATATAAGCCATGTACTGATCCGTAACCAATACAATCGGAATATTATAAATATCTATTTTGTTTTTTTCGATCAAATGCAGGAGCAGATCCAGCGGGCCCTCAAATACCTGCAGTTTTACCGATAAAGCCATTGTTTTTCCTCTTTCTTATCGTAATATCGACGAGTTCCCCCGGGTTATTAAAGCGGAACGGGATCGTATGCATGCCAAGTCCGCGGCTGACGATCATGGTACTGTTTCCGCATGTGAATTTACCGCCGTCATAGCGTGGAAACAAATGGAGTCTCGGCGAAATCACGCCGCCCAACAGAGGCAGTCTGATTACACCGCCGTGCAGATGCCCGGAAAGGACAAGATCTGCGCCCCACGCAGCATACACCGGGAAATAATCCGGATTATGTGCCAAAAGGATCTGAAAGCAGTCCTGTCTTCCTTCCGGCAACAGCCCTTCCAGATATTCCTTTTTCATTGGTACCTTATGAAATCTTTTATAATATTGCCGGTCAACTTCACATCCGGTGATTGAAACCGCATAACGATCCAGAACGCGCGTCTCATTGATCATCCTGCTGATCCCCAGCTTCTGTAAGCCTTCTTCATAGTCAGATCCCATAGAGCCGTACTTTTCCGGATACAGCAAAAGTCTCTGTTCATGATTTCCATTGGCATAATACAGCGGATATGCTGTGAGTTTTTCAAGAAAAGAAAGAGCCTCCTCCACGGATGCTCCGGGGTGTGCATTTAAAACATCTCCTCCGATCAGAATTGCATCCGGCTTTATTTCGTGGATTGCCCGCAAAAGCTTTTCATTGTCTTTCCCATATGATTTATTGTGCAGATCCGACAGAAACAGAAAATGAAAATCCGAAGCGACCGTTTCACTTTCCAGTTCGTAGGACACTGTATGAAATCGATTTGAATCCAGGATCACGATCAGCAACAGACATACAATCACTGCAACGATCCCCACTATTATACCTGTCATATTCTATCCTTTTAGCAATACTGTTTCAGACCAAGCACTTCTACTATACCAAAAAATGAGAAATTATAAAAGTGTCTTTAAAAATACTTTTTTAATGCAGTCTCCGTAGTCTGCCTGTTCCACTGTCTGCGCATACAAAATATCGACACTGCCAAGCCTCTGCTCTCCCAGATAATACACGGCTTCTCCTGCCTTTTCCCCTTCTGTAGCCGGTGCAGGAACCGTTTCCGAAAGCTCCCACTTCTTGGTTACACCTGACATATCCTGTCCGTTCAGATCCAGATACCGGAACTCTTTATCATAGCGCAGTGATACTGTATCCTCCACACCGCCCTTTACCTTTAATTTGGGTAATGTATCCGTATTGGCATCATGATAAATGCTGCAGACGGAAAATCCATATGTCAGAAGTGTTTTGGCATCCGCAAAACGGACTTTATGATCCGGAGCGGCCATTACAACTGCGATCAGGTCGATCCCATCCTTATGGGCAGTTGCGCTGAAACAATATTTTGCCACGGATGTGGACCCGGTTTTCAGTCCTGTCGTATATTCATACTGTTTCAGGAGCTTATTCGTACTCGATAGCGTAAAAGGCGTACTCCCTTTTTGGGTGACATGCGTGATATCCTCCATCCATATCTTTGTATATCGGTAGATTTCAGGGTATTTTGTGATCAGCTCTCTGGACATCAGTGCCACATCTCTTGCGGATGTGTAATGCTGCTCATCACTCGTCAGTCCGCAGCAGTCGCAGAAATGTGTTTCCGTCATGCCAAGTTCCTTTGCTCTTGCATTCATCCTCTCCACAAAGGCTTCTTCACTGCCACAGATCTTTTCTGCCATTGCAACGGAAGCATCGTTTGCCGAAGCTACTACAATGCACTTGATCATCGTTTCAACCGTCTGTACCTCTCCTTCTTCCAGAAAGACCTGTGACCCTCCCATAGATTTGGCATAGGCACTTGTTGTCACTTCATCGTCCAGCTTTAAATTCCCGCTTTTCAGTTCATCAAAGATCAGGATCAGTGTCATGATCTTGGTGATGCTCGCCGGGCTTCTTTTCGTATCTGCATCCCTCTCATAGATCACCTGCCCGGTAGATGCTTCCATCAGGATTGCACTCGGAGACTGCACCTTGACATCCATCTCCGCATTCTGCCCTTTGACAGGTTCGGTTGTAAATACAGCAAATAACATGCACGAAAAAAGCAGACACAAAATCTGCTTTTTTACTTGAAATCTGATACGCATCATTACCTCGTTGCCTTTTTATAATCATACGCATATTTATGCTGCTTTATTACTGTTTCGTGCGGATCGCAATATAAGACTTGATTTCTTCCACACATTTTTCAAAACCGAGCTTTGAACTGTCCAGACACAGATCATAGTTACGGGCATCAAACCATTCGTGCCCTGTATAATAATGATAATAATCCGCTCTGTACTTATCTGTCTTGGCAATATACTTCTCTACGTCCTTGTCAGAACCATATCCAAGACGCTCTTTGGCACGCTTCATGCAGAAATCATGGCTGCCATGCACGAAAACACTGATCACATGATCATATTCTTTCAAAACATAGTCTGCACATCTGCCGATGATCACGCAGGATTCCGCTTCCGCAAGCTGACGGATCACCTTTGCCTGATAATTAAATAAATTATCATTGGAAGTAAATTCATCACTTTCCGGCGGGATCAGCTGACCTTTGTATACATTTTTAGTAATACGGATCAGCGGAGAATTTTTCAGCTTCTCATCTGCTTTTCCAAATAACCCTTCCGCAATACCGCTTTCATCGGATGCAAGTCGCATCAACTCCCTGTCATAACAGTTGATACCAAGATCTCTCGCAAGCGTTTCTCCAATCGTTTTTCCGCCACTTCCATACTGTCTGGCAATTGTAATAATAACCTTCTCCATACCCAAACACCTACTCTCCTAAATATGCTTTTTTAATGGATTCATTATCCATCAGTTCCTTTGCGTCACCGGTCAGAACGATCTTACCTGTTTCCAGTACATAAGCACGATCTGCAATGGAAAGTGCCTTTTTTGCATTCTGTTCTACTAAAAGAACAGTTGTACCGGTCTTGCTGACCTGCTGTATGATATCAAAAATCTCATTTACAAAGATCGGTGACAGACCCATAGACGGCTCATCCATCAGAATGATATTCGGATGACTCATCAGAGCACGTCCCATAGCAAGCATCTGCTGTTCACCACCGGAAAGCGTTCCCGCCATCTGTCCCTTTCTTTCTTCCAGACGAGGGAATCTGTCATAAACAATACGCAGTGTATTTTCGATCTCTTCTTTGTCTTTTCTGGTGTAAGCCCCCATTAACAGGTTTTCATATACGGAAAGCTGTGCAAAAACTCTTCTTTCTTCCGGTACATGTGCCATACCAAGTGATACGATCTTATACCCCGGTGTTTTTGTGATATCTTTTCCTTCAAATGTGATCGTTCCCTTTGTCGGCTGGATCAATCCCGTAACTGTATGCAGGATTGTTGTCTTTCCTGCGCCGTTTGCACCAATCAGTGCAATGACTTCCCCTTTATTTACTTCAAAATCGATGCCCTTTATCGCTTCGATCACGCCATAATGGACATGCAGATCTTTGACTTCAAGCATTGCCATATCAGTTTCCTCCTATTCGCCAAGATATGCTGTGATAACCTGTGGGTCATTCAGCACGGTACTTGTATCACCCTGCATCAGCACTTCACCGAAGTTCAGTACCGTCAGTTTTTCGCAGATACCGGAAACAAGCTTCATATCATGCTCGATCAGAAGGATCGTCATATCAAACTTATCTCTGACAAAACGGATGGTATCCATCAGTTCTTTTGTTTCATTCGGATTCATACCGGCTGCAGGCTCATCCAGAAGGAGCAGCTTCGGGTCTGTTGCAAGCGCCCTTGCGATCTCCAGCTTACGCTGCTTACCGTATGGCAGATTGGAAGCAAGCAGATCCGCTTCCTGATCCAGATCAAATACCTTTAAAAGCTCCATGGCACGTTCGTCCATTTCCTTTTCCACCTTGAAGTAACGCGGCAATCTCAGAATGCCTTCCAAAGTGCTGTACGGATGATGATTGTGCAGTCCGACCTTTACATTGTCCTTTACGGACATATCCTTAAATAATCTGATATTCTGAAATGTTCTGGCAATACCGGCTTTATTAATATCGATCGCCTTTTTGCCCGTAATATTCTCTCCATCCAATTTGATAATACCTTCATCCGGCTTATATACACCTGTCAGCAGATTGAAGATTGTCGTCTTTCCTGCGCCGTTCGGACCGATCAGACCATATAACTGTCCTTTCTCGATCTCGATATCAAATGCATTTACCGCACGCAGACCGCCGAAGGAGATTCCTAAATTTTTAACTTCCAAAAGTGCCATAGTTATGCCTCCTCCTTCTTTGTTCTTTTCAGTTTTGCTGCCATCTTTTCTTTCCATGCAACAGTACGCGGGCTCCAGTTAAAGAGCATCATGGCGATCAGGACGATCGCATAGATCAGCATACGATAGTTGTTCAGTCCACGTAAGAGCTCCGGAAGCAGTGTCAGGATCACGGCTGCGATCACAGAACCTCTCATATTGCCAATACCGCCCAGCACAACAAAGACAAGGATCATAATAGACATATTGTATCCAAAGTTTTTCGGAAGTGCTGTCAGTGTAGAAAGATTATGGGAGTAAAGAGCACCTGCAACACCTGCTAAAGAAGCGGATATCGTAAATGCGATCAGCTTATACTTTGTAATATTGATACCAACGGATTCTGCCGCAATACGGTTATCACGGATCGACATAACCGCCCTTCCCGTCCGGGAATGTACCAGATTGTTGATAATGATCAGGGATAACAGGATCAATACCACACCGATCGTAAAATTGGAATCATGCGGTGTTCCGGTAATACCCTGTGCACCTTTGATGAGTACCTTGCCATCCGGCTCCAGTCCAAGTGCCATCGTATCCTTCATGGAAATATGTACGCCATGGGAATCCACGCCAAGATAGATCGCATTGATGATGTTTTTGATGATCTCTCCAAATGCCAGCGTAACGATCGCCAGATAATCTCCCTTTAAACGAAGCACCGGAATTCCAACCAGAATACCGCAAAGTGCTGCACATGCAGCTGCGATCAGTATTGCAAAAAAGAAGCGGACTCCTTCATTTGCAATGCTGTCCTTCAGTCCCAGTGAAAAAAGTGCACTGCTGAATGCACCGATACACATAAAGCCTGCATGTCCAAGGCTCAGTTCTCCCAAAATACCAACTGTCAGGTTCAGGGAAACTGCCAAAATGACATAGGTACAAAGCGGCACCAAAAGTCCCTGCAATAAAGAAGAAAGATTTCCTGTTTTCAGCAGGATCTCAACGATCACATAGGCGGTCACGACCATCAGATATGTGATCAGGTCATTTTTTGTTACTTTATTTAATTTCAGTTTTCCTTTTGTTGTTTTCTGTTCGCTCATCATTATCACCTACACTTTCTCCTGAATGTTCTTGCCCAGAATACCGGTAGGGCGAACCAGAAGGACGATGATCAGAACCGCAAACACGATCGCATCCGCCATCTGGGATGAAATATATGCCTTACTTAAATTTTCAATAATGCCAAGCAGGATACCACCGATCATAGCGCCCGGAATCGATCCGATCCCTCCAAATACCGCAGCAACGAATGCTTTGATACCGGGCATCGCGCCTGTATACGGGGTCAGGGAAGGATAGGCGGAACAAAGCAGAACACCTGCGATTGCTGCCAGTCCGGAACCGATGGCAAACGTCAGGGAGATCGTTCCGTTTACATTGATACCCATAAGCTGTGCAGCTCCTTTATCCTCAGACACTGCCACCATGGCACGACCTGCCTTTGTCTTCTTGATAAATAAAGATAATCCGATCATGATCACGATACATGCTAAAACAGTCACGACAGCAACACCCGGAATGATCAGCTGTCCGTCAAACAATGTGATATTTTTCATTGTAACAACCGATGTAAACGCTTTTGTATCAGATCCGAAGATCAGAAGTGCCACATTCTGCAGCAGATAGCTGACACCGATCGCCGTGATCAGAACTGCCAGCGGGGATGCATTACGGAGCGGCTTATAAGCAACCTTTTCCACAACCACACCCAAAACAGTACAGACCGCCATGGAAATCAAAATTGCCACATACGGATTGATCCCCAAGTTGCTGACTGACACAAACACAACATAGCCACCGATCATGATGACATCGCCGTGTGCAAAATTCAGCATTTTTGCAATACCATACACCATGGTATAACCCAGTGCAATAATAGCATATACACTACCAAGACTGATTCCTGTTACCAGGTAAGAAATAAAACTCATGCAAACACCCTCTTCATCTCTCAATTTTCTCTCATTTTTATGTATTTTATCATACTTTATACGAATTCTCAACTTGAAACCGAAAAAGGGGCTGTTTCAAACAACCCCTTTGTTTTATAAAATTCAGTTTCTTTTACCCGGATTACATTGCTGTATAAGAACCGTTTACGATCTTAACTGCCTTAGGCTCCTTCGTCGGCTCACCGTCTGCAGACCATGTAATATTTCCTGTCAGGCCGTTTACTGTGATCTCCGTCATAGCACTCTTCATAGCATCACAAATATCAGATGCAGACATATCCGCTGTAATACCTGCTTTTTCAGCAGCAGCTTTGATCGCATAGATTGCATCGTAAGTATCAGCTGCGAACTGGTTTGGTGTTTCACCGTTAAATTTATCCTTGTAGTTCTTTACAAAGTTTACTGTCAGGTCATCTGTTGCATCAGCGGCAAATGGTGTAAGCAGCATAACATTCTCTGCAAGGGATGTATCAAAGTTCTCTACATTCAGGATACCGTCAAGACCGTCACAGCCAAAGAACTGTGGTGCATAGCCCATCTTGTCAGCCTGTGAAAGGATCAGAGATGCTTCTGTATAGTAGATTGGCAGGAATACCAGATCTGCGCCTGCATCTTTTGCTTTCTGAAGCTGTACGGAAAAGTCTGTCTTGTTATCTGCTGTAAATGCTTCTGCAGATACGATTTCAAAATTCTGGTTTGCTGCTTCTGCTGCAAACTTCTCATAAATACCTGATGAATAAATATCGGAGCTGTCGTAAATAACCGCTACCTTTGTAGCCAGATTGTTTTCACCGATATACTGTGCAGATGCAAGACCCTGGTTCGGATCTGAGAAACATACACGGAATGCATTGTCATACTGTACACATTCTACTGCAGAACCTGAAGGTGTCAGCTGGAACATGTTGTCATCTTTGCTGTACTCACTGACTGCAATACTGCATCCGCTTGTAACAGCACCAACTAACATCTGCATACCCCAGTCTTTTAAAGTATTGTATGCGTTTACTGATTTTTCAGCATCACATTCATCATCCTGGAAGTTCAGTTCAAGCTGCATACCGTTTACGCCGCCTGCTGCATTGACTTCATCAACTGCCAGCTGTGCTGCGTTTGCAACTGCTGTACCGTAAACTGCTGCAGATCCTGTCAAAGGTCCGATGCTACCGATCTTTAATGTGCCGCCTGCTGCATTTTCCGTTCCTTCTGCCGTAGCGTCTGTTGCAGCGTCTGTTGTAGCGTCTGTTGCAGCGTCTGTTGTAGCGTCAGATGAACCTGCTGCATCATTACTGCTTCCGCAGCCTGTCAGCATAGATGCTGATAACGCTGCCACCATTAAAAGGCTTACTAACTTTTTCATTTTCATAATATTTCCTCCTTCTTCAGCAGCCATCGTATATCACTATGTGCAAAAAGCAACCTTAAGTATACAAAAAGGCTTCTCTCTGCGGAAAGAAGCCTTGTTC
>ERZ772831.414-NODE-414-length-45539-cov-4.486699_pt1 | contig 45539 bp, 37 predicted proteins | sample MGYA00580858_ERZ772831 | MGnify/ENA primary metagenome ERZ772831 (study PRJEB29015, sample SAMEA2737694) | human gut metagenome | biome: human gut; feature: human-associated habitat; material: faeces | place: China | collected 2012 ... | reverse complement strand
TCATGGAGGCTCTGCGCCGGACATCTCAGGTGCCCATTACCATAAAGCCGATGGAACCCGGCATGGACGGCTATTTTCATCTGGAAAAGCAAGCTATTTTTCTCCGGGAAGGTATGAGCCAGGTGCAGACCGTCTGCGCTGCCATTCATGAAATGGCCCATTCCCGGCTCCACAACTATGAGAAAATGACGGAGCTGGCAGACGATGGGGAAACCATCCTTGTGCCGGGAGAAAAAAACAGGAATACTGAGGAAGTGGAAGCGGAAAGCATTTCCTACGCCGTCTGTCAGTATTTCGGCATTGAAACCGCCGACAACAGCTTCGGTTATATCGCTTCCTGGTCCCAAGGCAAGGAGCTGAAGGAACTCCGTGCCAGTCTGGAAACCATAAACAAGACCTCCTCGGAGCTGATTTCCGGGATTGAGCAGCATTATCGGGAGATTTGCAAGGAGCAAGGCATTGATCTGGCAGCAGATGCCCCTGCACAGGAGCAACCCCGGGTGCCGGATAACGCCGCAACTGTTCAGACGGTTGAAGCAAACGTTCCACCGGAAGCCCCCTCACCGGACACCCCAGAGCAGGTGCTGGACGAATACCCCATGCCGGATGAATCCCTGAAAGCAGCTGATCTGGAAGCCTGCGGCTATTTGGATGGGGATATGCTGCCCCTGTCCAGAGAATGGGCAGCGGAACTGTACGATCAGGATTTGAGCGTGTACGCCATCGTGGACGGCGGCAATGCAGAGATGCTGTTTGACCGGGAGGAATTGGATACCCAAGCCTCCGGCACGATGTTCGCTGTTTCCCGTGAGGAATGGGAGCAAAGCCCTATGTTCCACAAAAAAATCGTGGAGCGCCAGCAGCATCAGGAGGAGCGGGAGAAAGCCTTCCTCGCTCATGGGGGTGACTGCTTTGCCATCTACCAGGTAAAGCGTGACGATCCCGGCAATGTGCGGTTTATGAACATGGACTGGATGCAGTCTCATGGGAAAGCCATTGCGCGCGGCAGCTATGACCTGATCTACACCGCACCGCTGACCGCCACCGGCAGCACCGATGCCAAGCTGGAGGCAATCTTTGAACAGTTTAATCTCCATCGTCCGGCAGATTATCACAGCCCGTCCTTGAGCGTCAGCGACATCGTTGCCATCAAGCAGGACGGTGTGGTATCCTACCACTACTGCGACAGCGTGGGTTTCAAGGAGCTGCCCGACTTCCGGCAGGAAAACTATCTGAAGGCAGCGGAAATGTCCACGGAGGATGATTACGGCATGATCGACGGTATCATCAACAACGGCAAGCAGCCCACGGTAGCCGATCTGGAACAGCAAGCCAAATCCGGCCAGCCCATTTCCCTGATGGATTTGGCAGATGCCGTCCACCGAGAGAAAAAGCCCTCCGTTCTGGAAAAGCTCAAAGATCAGCCGCAGCAGTCCCAGCGCAAAGCCAAACCCCGAAAATCAAAAGAACAGGAGATTTGAACATGAATGATTTCACCTTTGAAGAACAGCAGCTTATGAGCATCTACAACCCCGGAAGTCGTTTGGGGCTGATTCACGCCCTTGTGGAAATGCGTACCTATCTGGATGAAGATGAGCAGGAGCTTAGAACGCTCACGGATAGTGCTGTCTACAAGCTCAGTCGGATTACAGATGATGCCTTTGAAAAACTGGATTTGATCCCGGAGTTTTGAAATGTGATAAACCTGCGTATTGTCGTAAATTTCTATCACTGTAAATCTGCGTATTGTCGAAACTTCTTATAATTCTAATATTGCGTATTGCGGAAACCTGTGTTAAAATACCCGTAGAGGTGAACAGTATGCTATTCAAACGAAAAATTTACGACAAGTTCCTGGCCTGGAAAACAGAGTGTGCCGGTAAGAAAGCACTGTTGGTCGAGGGGGCGCGACGAATCGGAAAGTCCACAGTTGTAGAGGAGTTCGCAAAGAATGAATACAAAAGCTATATTCTGATCGACTTTGCGAAAGCATCCAGTGATGTAAAGGAATACTTCCAGCTGTATTTGAATGACCTGGACACATTCTTCATGCTGTTGTCTGTCCAGTATGGTGTCCAGCTGCATGAGCGGGACAGTGTGATCATCTTCGATGAGGTGCAGCTGTTCCCCAAAGCCAGAGAGGCCATTAAGTACCTGGTTGCCGATGGGCGTTATGACTATATGGAAACCGGCTCCCTCATTTCCATTAAGGAAAACGTCAAGGACATTGTGATTCCTTCCGAGGAACGGCAGATGAAAATGTATCCCCTGGACTTTGAGGAATTCTGCTGGGCATTGGGCGAAAAGCCTATGGTCACTTATATCAGAACTTGCTTTGAAAAGCGGGAGCCTTTGGAGCGAACACTTCACAATAAGGCCATGCTCCTGTTCAAGCAATATATGCTTGTGGGTGGGATGCCCATGAGCATTGTTGCGTTCCTGGAAGGGCGGAAGGACTTTGGCAAGGCTGACCTGGAAAAAAGGGACATTCTGGCACTGTATCGGAACGACATTATGAAGATTCAGGCGCAATACCGCTCCAAGGTGCTGGCGATTTTTGACCAGATTCCCGGCCTGCTCTCCCGGCACGAAAAGCGGGTCGTGTTCAATCGGATCGCCGCCGGTTCTTCTGCGGATCAGTATGAGGAAACCTTCTTCTGGTTGACCGATTCCATGGTCGCCAATGAATGCCGCCGTGCAAATGACCCCAATGTGGGGCTGTCCCTGACAGAATCGGACACCTATATCAAGTGCTATCTGGGGGACACGGGGCTGCTTGTCAGCCACGCCTTCGACGAAAACGAGCTGTTGGAGGATGAAGTCTACAAGCAGATTCTGGATGGCAAACTGGGGCTGAACGAGGGAATGCTCTACGAAAATGTCATTGCGCAAATGTTGACAGCCAATGGTCACAGGCTGTTCTTCTACACCCATTACAGCGAGGAGAAAAAGCGCAATGACATTGAAATCGACTTCATTATCTCCAACAACAGCAAGACAAAATATAAAATGTACCCCATTGAGGTCAAATCCGGCACACGCTACACAACGGACTCTCTGCTGAAATTCAGGGAGAAATACAAAACCAGAATCGGCAGCTGCTATATCATCCATCCCAGAAATCTGATTGTAAATGATGATATTCTCTGCATTCCACCGTATATGACGATTTGTCTGTAGTTTTTTCTTCCAACACCACTTGCGAGTTTTCTGATTTTGTACTGCAAATCGCTATACATTTGGAAATAATAGGATGTAAAAGGTGGTATCATCTATGGCAGCAAAAGCCGCAAATGTAATAGACCGTAAGGAGTCCAATATCAAGGAGCAGGCTGAGGAAATCATGGATATGCACGGTATACCTGTGTCGCTCTCTGGTTCTGGCGCACCCGCTGCACGGGATGAATTGGACGATGCCGCTTTTTACGCCATGATGAAACATGGTCTTAAAGAAGCTAAGGCGAATCAGTCCCGTCTCGCCTCTGATGTATTTACGGATCTAAAACGGAAGATGCAGTAAATGCCGGGAAGGAAGTTTAAGTGACCAGAGTTATCTATGGTTGCAGAGACCAGCGCCATCAGCTGTTCAATCTTGATATGTTCTGACAAACACGCCCTGGACCACACAATGTCCAGGGCGCATTTCTTTGACCGCAATACTTCCCATTTTAGACGGCCTTGCGGTCGTCTTTTTTATTTTCTCAGGAAGGAGAACCACAATGGCATCCGTATTGCAACAATACCACCAGCTGGCGGACCACATGGCCACCCAGATAACCGACAGTTACCAAAGCTGGACGGATTTTCTCACTACCGCCGCCCGCCTATACAAGTACCCCTACCATGAACAGCTTATGATCTACGCCCAGCGTCCAGATGCTACCGCCTGCGCCGAGTACGGCCTGTGGAACAAACGCATGGGACGCTACATTCGGCGAGGCGCAAAAGGTATTGCCCTCATTGACCACTCCGGGGATACTCCCAAGCTCCGGTATGTGTTCGATGTAGCGGATACCCGCGGCACAGAGCACTCTCGCAGCCCCTACCTCTGGAAATTTCGTCCGGAGCATGAGCAGGTTGTTTCCCGCGCTTTGGAGCAACAGTACAGCATTCGGTATACCGGCGACCTCGCTGACCAGCTGGAACAGATTTCTTCTGTGAAAGTCACAGAATACTTTCTCGCCCATGAGCAGGATCTTCTCGACATCGTTGACGGATCGTATCTGGAACAGTATCATGACTATGACAAAGGCGTGGCATTTCTCAACGCCGCAACCGTCAGCACCACCTATATGCTGCTGTCCCGGTGTGGTCTGGCAGAAACTGCCCACTTTAGCCTGGAGGACTTCATGCCGGTGTTCGACTTCAACACACCCCAGACCGTTGATGCTCTGGGTAGTGCCATCAGCGGCATCAGCGAAGAAATCCTCCGCAATATCGAAGTCACCATTAAGAAATATGAACGTGAAAAGCTGTCTGAAAGGAGCCAAGAAAATGAACGAACTGACCTACATTCGCAGCGGGGATTACTGGATTCCCAACCTGATTCTGTCCCAGCAGGAAAACAAGCCCCTGGGCAAGTACGGGAGGATGCGGAAGAAGTATCTACAGGAGCATCGCCCGGTGCTGTGGAACCGACTGATCCTGTCGGAGCAGCTGTATCCCCATCTGCGGGAGATCGACGAGACGGCGAACAGGCGGTTGGAGCAGATGATGCCCACACTGATGCAATCGGCAGGGGTGACGGAAACTCTGAAAACCAGCGACCCGATGAAGTGGGTGGGGCTGATGAACAACCTGAAAGCCCAATCAGAGGAAGTGATCCTGACGGAGTTGATTTACACCTGACGGAAGATTCTCCTGTCGAGCAGTTTTCATTCTTCCCCACCGAGGCCCAGCAAATTGAATCTATCACAGAAGCGGAGCGTGTCCAGGCGACACCCTCCGCTTTTTCTATGTTCATTTCTCAGGCTGACATTGACCATATCCTGCGCACGGGCGGCAACGAAGATGACGCACGAATGAAAATTGTTGCCGAGTTCTCCAAACAAAAGCCTTTGGAAAATCGTGCGGCATTTCTGAAAGCACTCTACCATGGCGGAAACGGCCTGATCACGGAAAATGGCAAGATTTCCGCATGGTATGGCGAGGGCGGCATTCACATCGCAAGCGGCGATACCGCGCGCTATCTTCCCGCAGCCCAGGTTATCAGCTGGGCAGATGCAGCAGGGCGCACGGAAGAACTGCTGGATAGCGGCACATTTGCCACCAATTTAGAGGTTGCGGAAGCACCACGGAATGAGCGCCAGCGTATTGCTGCCGAAGTTTGGGGCCTTTATCACGATCTTTCGGATGAAGCAAAATCGCTGGGGCATCTGTCCTGTCTAAGTAATATTCGCAGCACCAATTACCCGGAGGAAACAGAACGCTTGACGGATGAACTGGCAAATCCCGCATTTCGAGAAATACTTCTGACGGAATCCAGGGCGTTTGTTGACGCCTACCGTGAAAACCGGGAACTGCTGCGTTTCCATTACCACCGGCCGCAGGTGCTTCTTACCCAGCTGGAAGAACTGTCCACGCCACGCAAAGAATACCACTCCGACATGGCAATGCTTCCAGAAACCGGGAAGTTCATCACCGAAGATGAAATTGCGGATTCCCTAGCAAACGGGAGCAGCTTTGAGGGTGGAAAGACCCGCATCTATGCGTTTTTCCAGGCACAGCACTCGCCCAAAGAGTGCGCTGATTTCCTGAAAGAGGAATACGGTACTGGTGGACGCTCCCATGCTGTATCCGGGGAAAGCGGCAGCTTTGAAGAACACGGCAGCAAAGGCATCGTACTGAAAAAGAGCGATTGTACGGATATTCAGATGAATTGGAATAAGGTCGCTTCCCGCATCTCTGAACTGATCCGCCTGAACCGCTATTTTACACCAGATGAACAGGTGCTTTATGACGAAAAGCTGGCACAGGCTACAGCGCGAACCATCGCCTACAACAGCTATAATGCCGTCAAAGAAGCGCATCCGGACGACATTGTACTCTATCAGATTGGGGATTTCTTTGAAATATACGGCGAGGACGCAAAACAGGCAGCGGATCGGCTGGGTATGTATCTCACTACCCGCAATATTCCCAACGCTGGGCGCGTGGAGATGTGCGGCCTTCCAGCGCACAATTTAGAGATGTATGTGGAGAAATTGCGCAATAAGTATGACGTGACGATTGCCACAGCACCGGACTCTCGGGGTAAGCGACGCATCTACACCCTGCGCTCCGTTGACCACGAGGCAGCGGCGTCTATCGATGCACAGGAGGCAGCGTTTGAGGCAGACGGGACAAGGGTATTCCGCGACTCTGCGGCAGATACGCCCAAGCCCACGGTGCAGGAACATCTTGAACGGTACAGACCGATTGTAATTACCGCAGTCTCGGAGGATACCGCCTATCGCAACGCCTGCGGTCACTCCGATAGGGAAAACGCAAAGATCGAGTGCAATGCCGCTGTGCGACGCGCTGTCCTCAATTCAAAAGATATGGAGCTTATCCGACTGTTTTCGGATGTGCCGGAGTTCCGCAGCCGCCTGCACCGGGAGGTTTTTGAAGGAACCTATGAACGGCTCCATGATCTGCTGCGTCCGATTTCGCAAGACGATATATACGATGCGATCTGCGCATGGAATGGAAATATCGAGAGCAAACACGCCGTGGTGCAGTATATGCAGCAACATGGGCGTGAAAGGGAGACTGCTGCATGGCTCGCTCACGAGTACGGCGGCAATGAGAATAGCAATCTTTTTATTGTCCGTGCCGGAAGTCCGGAAGTCACCGAACTGACATGGTCAAATGTGCAACGCCGGATCGCACATCTCATAAAAGCTGACAAATTCTTCACACAGCAGGAAAAGACAGTTCTGGAACATAATCAGGAGTACCAGCTTCTGGACCGACTTCGTTCTGACTGTGAGTATTTCCTTGGCGCAGGCAACCGTGCGGAAAAGCATTTGTGGACAGGCAGTGTTCGTGCGCAGATCGCCAAAATGCGGGAACTGTACGATACGCTCCCGGAAAAGCCTGAATGGCTGACCAAAGAGACTATCGATGATTATACCGAGCGGATGGCACCGCCGTATCTGGTTGTTGCGTACCATCATTTTGAAAATGGGTTTGATGATAAGCTGGACTACCAGACATTGGCCGAAGCAGAAAAAGCTGCGCAGGGCTATGTGGACGGTACAATGGAGGGTGACGGCTTTCAATATGACGGTGCGGCTATCTACAACCAGCAGACACGGAAGTATCTGCGCATCTACGGCAATTACCCGGATGAACGGGCACACGCGGAGGCAGCGGGACGTGATTGGGTCGAAAAATCGGCGGCATCTACGGAAAGCGACATCGCCCCCGCAGACCGCTTCCATGTGGTAAGTCTTGACCAAGGCTTCTATACCCGGTATGCCATATGGGACGATGAGGCCGACGGTTACTATGTTGACGCTGACGGTGTTGCAGAGGAATTTACAAGCGAATGGCAGGCGGAAGAATACCAGCTGAAGCTGCAAGAGCAGGTACTTATGGAACGGGCAAAGGGGCTGATCTCTGACTTCTGCCAGAGTGAATACGGCGCTGAACCAGATTTCAGCGACCCAGCGAAAATCGGCATTGCCTACACGACCATCACCGACGATGAGATTCCCATTCAGGTGAATATCGACCTTGTGAAATTCCGGTTGGAGCGGGATCTGAACGATGAACATTTGGAGACCCGGCAGTACAGTTCCCTGCAAGACCTGATTGCCAACGAGTTGGAAATCCTTGATTTCAGTGACCTCGTTCATGTGTCAGATGAAGATATAGAGCAATACCGCTGGCACAATCGTGAGAAAGCGACGGAGAAGGCACTTGAAACAGTTGAATCTGTGTCCTTGCCGCAGGAGAACAAAGCCCTGTATTCGGTGGGCGATACCGTCTATCTGGACAACAAGCCCTTTGAGATCACCGAAGTCGGGCTGTTTGACGTACATCTCCGTGATCCGTCGCAGGCATACCCTGTTTTCCGTGCGGAAAGCAAGGAACGCCTTGAAGTGCTACTGCGCCAGGATGGGCGCAACGCCCATCTTTTTGCTGTGAAACCTCCTGCCATAAGCGAAGAAGAAAAGCTGATCCTGGAACATGAGGGGCAGGCGGCGCTTTCAGAAATGGGCGAGCTTATTCCCGACCCGGACGATGCCATTTCACAAGCTGAACCAGACGAGCCTCCCGCACACAGCCCTGCGGTATCCATCCTCATTGACGGTCAATGGCAGGAGTTCCCCAGTGCTTCCGCAGCAGAAAAAGCATCCTATGCCGACTTCAAGGCAGCAAGCCATCGGAATGCCCAGAACTTCCGTATCACAGATGATGACCTAGGAGCTGGTGGCGCAAAGGCAAAATTTCAGGCAAATCTCAATGCCATCCAGCTGCTAAAGCACTTGGAAGCTGAGGGATTGCAGGCCAGCCCGGAACAGCAGCAAGTCCTCTCCCGCTATGTGGGCTGGGGCGGCCTGCCGGATGCTTTTGACGCAAGCAAGCCCAGCTGGGCATCCGAATACCAGGAGCTGAAAGCTGCCCTGACCCCGAAGGAATACACCGCCGCCCGTGCATCCACCCTAAACGCCCATTACACCAGTCCCACGGTCATCCGGGCAATCTATGAAGCGGTTGGGAATATGGGCTTTCAGACCGGCAACATTCTGGAGCCGTCTATGGGCGTGGGCAACTTCTTTGGGATGCTGCCGGAGGAAATGCAAAGTAGCCGCCTGTACGGTGTGGAGCTGGATTCCATCACCGGGCGGATTGCAAAACAGCTTTATCCCAAGGCAAATATCACCGTGGCAGGCTTTGAAACCACGGACCGCCGGGACTTCTTTGACCTTGCCGTGGGCAATGTTCCCTTTGGGCAGTACAAGGTCAATGACCCCACCTACAACAAGCTGGGCTTCAACATCCACAACTACTTTTTCGCCAAGGCGCTGGATCAGGTGCGTCCCGGCGGTGTGGTTGCTTTCGTCACCAGCCGATACACCATGGACGCCCAGAATTCCTCTGTACGCAAGTATCTTGCCCAGAGAGCCGATCTGTTGGGTGCCATCCGGCTTCCCAACACCGCTTTCAAAGCCAACGCTGGTACAGAAGTGGTGTCGGACATTATCTTCCTGCAAAAGCGTGACCGCCCCATTGAAATTGACCCGGACTGGGTGCATCTGGGGCAGACCGAGGATGGTTATGCCATCAACAGCTATTTCCTCGACCACCCGGAAATGGTCATGGGCAGAAACAGTTCCGAAAGCACCGCTCACGGTATGGATTACACCGTGGAACCCTTTGAAAACATTTCGCTTGCCAGCTCGCTCCATGAAGCGGTGAAGCATATCCAGGGCACCTATCAGGAAGCGGAACTGCCCGATCTGGGCGAGGGCGAAACCATTCAGAACACCCTTCCGGCTGACCCGGATGTGAAAAACTTCTCCTATACCCTTGTGGACGGGGAGGTTTACTTCCGGGAAAACAGCATCATGGTCAGACCCGATCTGAACGGCACCGCCAAAGAGCGTATCAAGGGTATGCTGGCGCTCAGTGCCTGCGTCCATGAGCTGATTGACCTCCAAATGGACGAAACCATCCCGGATTCTGCCATTCGGGATAAGCAGGCAGAGTTGAACCGGCTCTACGACAGCTTCACAGAAAAGCACGGACTTATCAACAGCCGGGGCAACAAGCTGGCATTCTCCGACGATTCTTCCTATTTCCTCCTGTGCGCACTGGAAGTCATGGACGATGACGGCAATTTCCAGCGCAAGGCGGATATGTTCACCAAACGCACCATCCAGCCCCACCGGGTAGTCACCTCTGTGGATACTGCCAGTGAAGCCCTGACAATCTCCATTGCGGAAAAGGCAGAGGTGAACATGGAATATATGTCCAATCTCACTGGGAAAACCGCCGAAGAACTGGCATCAGAACTGCGGGGTGTGATTTTCCATGACCCCACCATCGGCAATGCAGAGGACGGCATGGGCTGGGTAACAGCGGACGAGTATCTGTCCGGCAATGTCCGGCAAAAGCTCCGGCAGGCGGAAGCGGCTGCGGCGGAGAATCCTGCCTATCAGGTCAATGTAGAAGCCTTGCTCGCTGCGCAGCCCAAGAATTTGGATGCTTCGGAGATTGAGGTTCGGCTGGGCGCAACCTGGATTGACAAGTCCTACATCAAGCAGTTCATGTTTGAAACCTTCGATACCCCCAGCTATCTGCGCTATTCCATGGATGTGCAATATTCTCCCTATACCGCCGCATGGAGCATCAGCAACAAAAAACGGATTTCCTACAATGATGTTGCTGCGTGGAATACCTACGGCACAGATTGTGTCAGCGCCTATGAAATTCTGGAGGATTCTCTAAACCTCCGGGATGTGCAGGTGTACGACACCGTTGAGGATGCGGACGGACACAAAAAGCGGGTGCTGAACGCCAAGGAAACCACGTTGGCGGCACAGAAGCAGCAGCTGATCCGGGATGCGTTCCGGGACTGGATTTGGGCAGACCCCCAACGCCGTCAAGCACTGGTTCGGCAGTACAATGAGGAAATGAACAGCACCCGCCCACGGGAATATGACGGCAGTCACATCGTCTTTGCGGGCATGAACCCGGAAATCACCCTCCGGGAGCATCAGCGAAACGCCATTGCCCATGTTCTCTATGGCGGTAATACATTGCTTGCCCACGAAGTGGGTGCAGGCAAGACCTTTGAGATGGTCGCTGCCGCCATGGAAAGCAAGCGGCTGGGACTGTGCCAGAAGTCCATCTTTGTGGTTCCCAACCACTTAACAGAACAGTGGGCATCGGAATTTCTGCGTCTGTACCCCTCCGCCAATATCCTTGTCACCAAGCAGCGGGACTTTGAAACGAAAAATCGCAAGAAGTTCTGCGCCCGGATTGCCACCGGCGACTATGATGCGGTAATCATTGGTCACAGCCAGTTTGAGAAAATCCCCATCAGCAAACAGCGGCAAGAGCGGCTTCTACAGGATCAGATTGCGGAGATCTCCATGGGCATTTCGGAGCTGAAGGAAAGCGGCGGTGAGAAATTCAGCGTCAAGGAGTTGGAACGCACCAAGCGCGGTTTGGAGTCCCGATTGGAAAAACTGCGGGCTGATGATAAGAAAGACGATGTTGTGACCTTTGAACAGCTGGGTGTTGACCGTATGTTTGTAGACGAAGCGCACAATTACAAGAATTTGTTCTTATACACAAAAATGCGCAATGTCGCCGGCCTTTCCACTACAGATGCGCAGAAATCCAGCGATATGTTTGGCAAGTGCCGCTACATGGATGAACTCACCGGAAACCGGGGTGTAGTCTTTGCTACAGGTACGCCGGTCAGCAACAGTATGACGGAACTCTACACCATGCAGCGGTATTTGCAGTATGCCCATCTGGAAGAAATGCACATGACCCACTTCGACTGCTGGGCATCCCGATTTGGTGAAACCGTCACCGCTTTGGAACTGGCACCCGAGGGCAAGGGCTACCGTCCCCGGACACGATTCAGCCGGTTCTTCAATCTGCCGGAGCTGATGAATCTGTTCAAGGAAGTTGCTGACATTAAGACAGCAGATCAGCTCCATCTTCCCGTCCCGGAGGTAGAGTACCACAATGTGGTTGCCAAGCCAACGGAGGTACAGAAAGGGCTGGTGCAGGAGCTTTCCGAACGAGCCGCCGCTATCCACTCCGGCAGTGTTGACCCATCCACTGACAATATGCTGAAAGTGACCTCAGATGGGCGAAAGCTGGGACTTGACCAGCGGATTATCAATCCCGATTTCCCGGATCAGGAGGGCAGCAAGGTCAATCTGTGTGTAGAAAACATTCTGCAAGTCTGGAAAGACGGTGAAGCGGACAAGCTGACCCAGTTAGTTTTTTGCGATATTTCCACACCTCAGGCTGCATCGAAAGTGAAAAAGGCTGTCAGCACGAATATAGACACTTCCTCCCCAGAGTCTGCGATGCTCCCTATGGAAGGAAAAGCCCCCTTCACCGTTTACGATGACATTCGTTCCAAGCTGATTGCCAGGGGCGTTCCGGCAGAGCAGATTGCCTTTATTCACGACGCCAATACGGAGGTCAAAAAAAAGGAGCTGTTCGGCAAGGTGCGTTCCGGTCAGGTGCGTGTGCTGCTGGGCAGCACCTCCAAAATGGGGGCTGGCACCAATGTGCAGGATCGTCTGGTGGCAATCCATGATGTGGATTGTCCCTGGCGGCCCGGTGATTTACAGCAGCGCAAAGGCAGAATTGAGCGTCAGGGCAACCAGAATGAGAAAGTCCATGTGTTTCGCTATGTGACAGAAGGGACCTTCGACGCTTACTTGTGGCAGACTGTGGAGAATAAGCAGAAGTTCATTTCCCAGATTATGAGTTCCAAGTCCCCAGTACGCTCCTGCGACGATGTGGACGAGGTAGCACTGTCCTTTGCGGAAATCAAAGCCCTGTGCGCCGGTGATCCCCGGATCAAGGAGCGTATGGATTTGGATGTGGAGGTCTCCAAGCTGAAGATTATGAAAGCTGACTACAAGAGCAAGCAGTACCGGCTGGAAGATAATCTGCTGCGGCACTTCCCGGAACAGATTGAAAAATTGAAGGGCTACATTCAGGCGATTCAGGAAGATATGCAGATGCTGGATACCCATCCCCATCCACAAGACGGCTTTGCGGGTATGACGGTTCTGGCTGACGAGCTGACGGATAAGGACAACGCCGGTGCCGCTCTGATCGAGGCGGCAAAAAAGGCCACAGGGCTTGACCCGGTGGAGATCGGTACATACCGTGGCTTTCAAATGTCCGTCACTTTGGAGGACTTCGGCAAAAAGTATGTGCTGACCATGCAGGGCAAACTGCGGCACCAGACCGCCTTGGGCAGCGACCCCAGAGGAAATCTCATCCGTCTGGACAATGCTCTGGCACAGATGCCCCAGCGGTTGCAAGCCTTCCAGACACAGTTGGACGAAACCTACCACCAGCAGGAAGCGGCAAAGGCGGAACTGGACAAGCCCTTCCCCTATGAGGATGAGCTGCGGGACAAAACCGCACGGCTGATTTTTCTGGATGCGGAACTGAATCTGGATGCCAATAAGGGCGGTCAGCAGGAACAGGTGGTTGCCAAAGCTGCCCGTCCCTCGGTACTGGATAAGCTGCGAAGCCAGCCCGCTCCCAGCAGGACTGAAAAAAAACAAAAACGCCATGAGGAGGTACGATGATGACCAACGAAGAACGCAACACGGCATTGTATCAGAAGATGTTTGCCGAACAGGAGAAATTCCGGGACTGGCTGAAAGGTCAGTCCCCGGAGGAAATCCTGAACCACGCCTATGAATACACAGTCCGGGAGGATATTCTGTTGTCGCTGGAATACCACGATCTGCCAGATGCCCAGGCGGATGCGCTGATGAAATTCCCCAGCCCACTGGCAGATGTTTTCAGAGATTTTGAAAAGCTGGAAACGGGCCACATGGAGACGGTTTGGGACTGTCTTGAAGGCAGAGCGGATACGCTTCTGGAAGAACAGCGCCGCACACTTAGGGAAACGCCGGTGTATCCCTATTCTGCAAGCTACGCCCATGAACATGGGGAGCTTAATCAGTACCGGGCTTCCAACGAAGCAAATATGGCCTGTAAAAAAGCCATTGAGGGAGCCATCCGTGACCATTACAGAGGGTACAGTCTGGACGGAAAGGCTGCGGTTACAGAAGTCGTAAATGCCTTTGGTGTAGAGAGGACTATGTACATTCTCGCCAACACCGTTCAGCAAAAAGATCATGACGGACGGATCTCTCCCAGCAATAAGGATTGGGCGAAATCAATCCCCATTCAGAAGAACCCAGATGCCTGGGGTGAGGATCGGAACAGCCACCTAGTTGTGGACAGCCATCCAGGACTTACGGATTTGTTTGTAAGTGCCTTCCGCAAAGAGTATTGCCAGAAGCAAGAAAAAGGCATCAAGCCTTCCGTCCGGGCAAAGCTGCAAAACCAGCCAGCCAAAAATTCGCCGAAAATTTCGGCGAATTTAAAAGGACAGGAGCGGTAAATCTATGGTAGAGCGAGAGGTCATTAAAACCATTCGCCTGACCCCGGAGGAACTGCAAATGATTCAGGAAAAAATGAAGCGGTATGGCACCCAAAATTTCTCTGCTTTCGTCCGAAAAATGGCGATTGATGGGTATGTGGTTAGGCTGGAGCTGCCAGAACTGAAAGAAATGGTATCTCTGCTCCGTTACTCCAGCAATAATCTGAATCAGCTTACCAAGCGTGTCCACGAAACCGGAAGATTCTACGATGCTGATTTGGAGGAATTGCAGCAGAGCCAAGAACGGCTGTGGGATGCAGCACAGAGCATACTTGCCGCTCTAGCAAAGCTATAAGGCTGCCGCCGCATCCTTGCGCTGCATCCCCATAAGCCATATAATGAAATCGCAAAGGAGGTACGACCCATGAAATGGATTCTCAAAATACTGACCGCCCCTGTTATCCTGCTCATTGGTCTGTTCACGCTCGTCTGCATGGGGATCATCTCCTTCTCGGCAATTCCCCTCCGGATCGTCAGCGGAATCATCGCACTTCTTGGAATGGCTGTTCTGGTGACATATTCCCCGAAGAACGGAATGATTCTTCTGATCATCGCTTTCCTGTTCAGTCCTATGGGGCTACCCATGTTGGCTGTCTGGATTCTCAGCATCCTTCAAGGCATTTCCCGGTTCATAAAAGCTATTTGATTCTGGCTCCGGTGTCATCATGGCACCGGAGCTTTTGTTGTAAGGAGGACACCCCATGGCAACCACACGGCTGATGCCCCTGCACACCGGCAAGGGTCGGACAGTTGGCACCGCAATCGAAGCAATCATCGACTATGTAGAAAACCCGGAAAAAACTGATAACGGAAATCTGATCACCAGCTGGCAATGCGACAGCCGTGTTGCTGACAGGGAGTTCCTGTTTTCCAAACAGCAGTACATTAGAAACACCGGGCGGGTGCGGGGTGCGGATGATGTGATTGCTTACCACCTCCGCCAGTCGTTCCGTCCCGGCGAGATCACGCCGGAGGAAGCAAACCGCCTGGGCTGTGAGCTGGCACGGCGGTTCACCAAAGGCAATCACGCTTACATCGTTTGTACGCATATCGACAAAGCCCATATTCACAATCATGTGATTTGGAATTCCACCGCTCTCGATGAGCAAAGCAAGTTCCGCAATTTCTGGGGCAGCACCAAGGCTCTGCGCCGCCTCAATGATACGATCTGCATTGAGAACGGTTACTCCATCGTGGAGAATCCCAAGGGCAAAGGCAAGTCCTATGACAAATGGCTGGGCGATCAGAAGAAGCCCTCCCACCGGGAGCGTATCTGTTGTGCCATTGATGAAGCACTGGCACAGAAGCCCCAGAGCTTTGAGAAGCTGCTGGAGCTGCTGCAACGCTCCGGGTATCGGGTCAATGGCGGCAAGGTTCCCTCCCTGCTGGGGGAAGGGCAGAAGCGCTTCATCCGCATGGACACCCTGGGCGCAGGCTACACCCCGGATGATCTTCGCGCTATCATTGCCGGAACCAAAGCGCATACCCCGAAAAAGAAGCGGGCCATGGATGCCGCCTCCAAACCCAGTGGCAGTTTGCTGATCGATATTCAGGCGAAGATGCAAGAAGGCAAGGGCGCCGGTTACGCACGGTGGGCAAAGAACTTCAATCTGAAACAGCTTTCCCAAACGCTGATCTATCTGGAGGAAAACAATCTTCTGGACAGAAGCGTTCTGGAAGAAAGGACTGCTTCCGTCACAGCACAATACCACACCCTATCCGCCAACATGAAATCCGCCGAGCAGCGCATGGCGGAAATCAAAGTGTTGCAGCAGCACATCATCAATTACGCCAAAACCCGCGACACCTATGTTGCCTATCGAAAGGCTGGCTACTCCAAGAAATTCCTGTCAGAGCATGAGTCTGAGATCATACTGCATAAGGCAGCAAAGCAGTTCTTTGATGAACAGGGCTTGAAAAAGCTGCCCACCGTCAAGAGCCTGCAAGCAGAATACGCACAGCTCCTGTCTGGGAAAAAAGCCATGTACGCTGAGTATCAGCAGGCCCGGAATGAGATGCGTTCTCTCCAAACCGCCAAAGCAAATGTGGATCGGATTCTGGAAGTAGATGTTCCTGCCGGGGAGAAGGAACAGGAGAAACAATACTTGTCACTATCTACTTGACACTTTTCATTATTTGTGGCAGAGAATAAAGCGGCTACTCCCTCAAAATGAGTACAAATGATATAAAAAGCTTACATCAGCATTTCGGTATATTAATATAGCTTTATTGGGAGAAATCCAAATCGGAGAGCAACTCCTTAAGTGAGATAGTCATTTTAGTAGGAGTTCCCTCGTACTCACCCGCAAGATATCTACTTTGAATATTGTGATTGGGGTGAACCCTTTCGCCTAATTGTGTGATACACGCAACCTTTCGTTGTCCCTTCTCTTCTTTCTTAATAATATAGAATGTACTTGGAGCAAGTTTGGAATCCATTAATAAGGTATTGTGTGTTGTAATAATCAACTGGCCAGAGATTTCAGAGGATACAGCCATCAAAAGGTCTCGAACACGCAAATCGTGGATACCGGTGTCAAGTTCATCTATTACAACAGTTGCACCTGATGCAGCGTTAAGAAAGAATGGCAGCAAATCTAGGATGGCATGCGTACCAGTAGACTCTTTGCTGAAAGGAATATCTGTTAAAACTCCAGAGATGAGCTGTTTTGTATATAATTCATAGAGTATTACATTGTCTTTTTCTTTTCGTTTATAGTAAACCTTCTCTATGTCGCGATTGAGCTGTGGTAAGAAATGATTGAGCATAAGCTCGGTCTTGTTAAGTTCTTCAACCTTTTCTGCTTTAATCTCTCCGTTTTCCAATTCGCTTAACATTGGGTGTATAAGTCCAACAACACCACGCGAAGGAGCATGTGCAGTTTTTACTTTACAGGACAGCATACGAAAATCTTCGAGGAATACTCTGAAATTGTTCGATATTGCTCCGTCCAAATAGCTTCTGGCCTTATCCTCTGTTTCGTGATACAGTATGGCAAGGAGAGAATGTTTCCCCCAAAACTTTGTCAGATTACTTTGGAGGTCTGTTAGAAACGCTTTGTTAATAAACACCTTATCGTTCAGTTTTCTAGAACTTGGTGTAATGTCAAAAAACAAGCCTTTATTCTTTTCTAAGATGTACTCTAGCCGTTCATGGACTATCTCCTTGTCATCCATTTCCAGAAGATATCGGCCCTTCTTTTCGTCAATACAAAAAGAAAAATCCAAGACTAAATTTCCAGGAGCTCCTATAGTTCGGACGTCCTGAATAATAGCTTCCATGTCGCGGAAGTGTTCTCGAAGCATCTTACTAACACTCTCGTTCTCAGCAAGCTTTCGGTTCCTTGCCATGAAGTCTTCTAAAAAATCGCGGATATCCATAGTACGGATTGTTTCAGCCAAAGTATAAAACACGGTTGCAAAATTAGATTTACCTGCCCCATTTTCACCATAGAAAAGAGCTAAGTTTTTGGGGGCACCATTCTTTTGAACCAGGTCAATTGTAATATTGGAAAACGTCTTATAGTTTTCGAGATGTATCGACGTAAACATTTTATCCCCTCCATAGCCCGATTATAGCATCACAATCTTACCTTGTCCATAAAAGTTTTTGGAACATGAGAACTTTTTGTAAATTATGTTATTTTTAATTACTAAAATCCAAAAAAGGTATTTACTTTCTTGAGAATTCTGCGTATAATATCCATGTCAGAAGATGGTTAACGCCTCCCTGATATGCACCTTGAAAACTGGATATGGAAATCAAACAACCAATAAGGAGAAATCAATGGTAATAAAAATTTTAAGTTCAAAGGACTATAGCCCTCAGGGGCCAAACTACGGTGATTGTATCCTGATTGATACAGGGAATACGCTCGTTGTCTATGACTGTGGCTGCGAAGAACATGCCAAGCAGGTGGAAGCCTACATGGAAGAGAACAGCTATAGTCAGACTGTAGTAATTTTGTCACACAATGATGCGGACCATTTTGATGGAATACCATATCTTGTGGAGAAAAAGCTTGTGAGCAAAGTATATACACACCTGTTCCTACAACACAAAGAGAAAATCCTAGAGCTTTTGGACGATGGTAGGGTCACCAACAAATCGGTCGGTGATCGTATCAAAAAGGTATATGCAAACATCGCTAGCTTAAGCAGAAAAGTAAAACTTATGGATGCGCTGAAAGGCCACACAGTTGTTCCTGGTATCACTATTGTTGGTCCGTCTGAAGAGTATGCATTAGAAACCATCACCAAAGCACTAGATTCCAGTACAGGTGACAGTATCGACGCTGAATCGGTAATCAACGCCGCTAGCATCCAGGTCTCGGTCGATGTCGGCGCAACAAAAGCGCTTCTCTGCGGTGATGCTTCCTTCGAAGCCATCAAGGACAAGTTAGGAGATTATTCTGTTATTCAGTTGCCGCACCATGGCAAACCAGCAACAGCAGAAAAAATTTTTGCGGAAAAGCTCGGCAAAAATCAATCTGTTTATCTGGTAAGCGATAACACCGGTAATAGTAATGGAGGCTCAAAGGATTTAAATACCGCTGGAAAGGATGTTCGCAGAACCTGGACCGGTGATATTATCTATCCGGCGAGTGTCTCTGCGAGTAATACTGCATGTGCTGTCTCTCGCCGAACGCTGGGTTTGGAATTCTAAACATGGGGGTATTTGCCTATGACATATATCCTCCAGCCAAGATTCCAAGATGAGCTCCCTTATCGTAGGGAGTATCTATTTCTGACATTCCACCTGTACTTTGTTGAAGTGCGTCGAACGACGAGCTTCATTGAATTACACAGCTTTCCATTTGTTGAAGACAACATTCTTCTCTTATATGGCCATGCTCCGTGGGTTGTGAGCTACTTCAATCAGTATGGTTCGATGCACAAAAAGAAGCTGAAGATTATCAACTCCTGCTTCCCTGATAGAATTGTTCCGCTACTGAACCAACGTTCAGTTTTTTACAGCAAAGTAAATTGCGATGGGGAAAACTGCTGCTACGATGGTAATGCATATGGTTTTTCATTCCCAATCACAAATTCGGAATTAGATGCATTCAATTGTGCGGAGCTTCCGTTCGAAAAGCAGATTGCTTTTGCATATGAAAGGGTGGCATGATATGGAATTACAGCTTTTTGATACTTTCAACCTTCGCTCACGTTTTAGCGTATGTGCTTTTTATGCACTTCCATTTTTGGCTGACATTCTATGTTTTGCAGAAAAGTCCTTTACAATTGGAGAAGGATTCTTGCTTTCCGCAGTCTTGGTTGTTGTATGCCAAGCACTATTAGGTGTATTTCGATCCCCTGTGGAGAACAAGGGACAGAAGAATACCGCTGCGGAGATTCTTGCTTCCAAGTCTGTACTTACTCCGGGGGTTCGATCTCGTTATTACCGAAAACTCACTTCATTCGAACCTGAGTTTAAGCCGATTCTGGATTACTTACAACAAGATGATGGATATACTGACGCTGCTGTTACTGCAGTAGGTACAGACATAATCCCGTGGCTACGTGCAAAGACACGGGACAACCAGACCTTTCGGCTGGTATATGAGGAAAATATAAATTATAGTTACATTCGAAACATGATGCGACTGAAGCTGTTTGGTATTACATTTAATAGCTTAGCCCTCCTCTGGTGGGTCTCGAGAGTAATGCCCAGCATTTGTTCTTTTTCTTGGAGTGAGAACATCACTACAGTTTTGCTAATTACAATGCACTTAGGCGTTATCGCATACCTTATCTTTGTTGTGACGGAAAAGTCTGTTGAGGCAGCATCAAAGCGTTATGCCTATGCTCTGTTGGAGACAATAGACAATCTGTAATACCGCCACAATTCCAATCCATATCCAGTTATTTCAATCCACATGGTACAGCCTGTATGCATGCGCATACAGGCTGTTTTTCTAAAATTGCACGATCATGAAGTTAAATACTTGATTTATTAATCCGCCGAAAAAATGGATTCGGCTTCAATCCACTTCCTGTATTGCAGCCGTTGTGGTATTCCCTCTGTTGTTTTTAAGGGCGTTGATGCCCATTTAGCGATTTGCAAAATCGCGTAGCCGCTGAAGTATTCCAGCGTTTCCAGAACACACTTTCAGTGTTCTGCGGGGATTGGGGCAGAGCCTCAACAATCAGAAAGCCCTTATTTCTACAGGCGTGGAAATAAGAGCTTTTTGTGTCCGTATATACGGACGCATTGCTTGCAACTATTGTACCAAATTGTGTCCAGCAAAAACAGCAACGAAAGAGCGTGGTGAATAATCTCTACATATTAATAAAATAGCCACCATTGCCCATTAGTGTTTGCTTGATATAAGTTTCGATGAATGCCCGTTCATTGAACTCTGATTGGTAATTGCATTTGTCACTCCTACAAAAAGTCTTCCCCCCACACTGAATAATAGCTGCGCAAGAAGCGCACTCCGGATCATCAAGTGGATTTTTCTTTTTAATGTCTTTGTATCGCTCTGCAAGCAAATCAATGTCACATATCAATTCATCAATTGTCAAGCACGATGAATCACGTTGCATCGCATCGCAGACCGTAATCGCACCATCGGAATAAATTTTACAAGAGTAGCGGGAGTGTCCCTGGCATCTGCTGAACACAGCAGACGTGCAATGTGGAATCGAATAACCATATTTAATAAGTAAATCTATAGCAACAGTGGAATTCCATCTTGCATATTCAGTTTCAGTCAATTGGTTGACATAGTGTGGTCTACAGCTTACGTCATCAATCCGCGCTGTTAGTACACGATTTATTTGAGGACATAACGAATTGAGATGTTGTAAAAATTGTTCAAAATGATCAACATTAGTGTGATCCACATTGTAGCAAACACAAATATGTCTTGCTTCCTCTCTCGACAGCTTTAAAATATTACTCAGTATTTTGTCAAAGGAGCCGCTTCTCTTTAAATTGTGGTCTTCTTTGTTGGACAAGCATATTGTCGTGTCAAGGTTAGCAATAGTCCTCACTACATTCACAAATGGAATTGTACCATTTGTATCAATATGCGGTAATAAGATGACTTTACATCCGTCGCAAAACCGTTTGACTTCTGTATAACAATACAGCATTTTATCTACAGAGAGCATTGGTTCACCGCCTATAAATCTTAAAATCAATATTCGGAAGTGGTTTGCGTTATATGCCAAACGAATATATTGAAGCAGTTTATCTATATAGTCAATCGTAATCTCCGGTCTCACACCCTTTTGTGTTTGGTAACAATATACACATTTCAAATTGCATATATTGTTGAGTTCGACAGTAATTGTCAAACAAGTCGGATGGCATATTTCCGTTGATATTTCCTCATAAATAGAATCATCAATTTTTTTAGAACTGCCACAAACAGAAATTGCTTCTTCCTCTGATTCAAACTGCACCACCTTTCCCGAAAGACGGTCAAAGGCAAAGTGCAAATTGCCAATTTCAATTCGTTCGTAGTACACTTTTTCCTCCATTTTTCCATTCAGCAGCCTTCCATCTGGTAATGCTCACTATAATGTAAGGCAATTTTTTCTTCTATGTTATACAATAGTGGGGGACACTGAACCATTCCCGTCTCCAATTTTCTTTGTGGGCATCCACCAAGGCAAACTGGGAGAATTGAACAATGCTTACATTTTTCATCAAAAAAGCTGTATGTATTCTCGAAAAAGTCTTTTAAATTAGCATATTGACTATGGTCGCAAGTATCACAATTTGTTAGTTCTTTTCTTCCAACATTCTCCCAGCAAAAGAAATTGTCACCATCCGGATCAAACAATAGGCTATGCTTGCATAATGCCTCGCAAAATCCGAAGTTAGGATTTGGTAACGCTACACACTCTTTCATCCCCGCCATTATGGCATATGTCAACAGTTCTATCTCAACATGAGCAAACTCCTCCTGAGAATAACAGATGGCTGCATTATAATTATTAAATGATTCTGTCCTCGCAAACGAAAGATAAAGATTAGTTAGCTTATCCCGACTCAATTTATCAATCAATAATTTTGTACTCTCAACATTCCCTCTATCAACATTTATTCTCACGCAGGTACGTAGCTTATTAGAGCATAACGCAATATTTTCATAAATTTTCTGAAAAGTTGCCCCTCCGTTCTTCAACGGACGCCGTATATCGTGGGTTGCATCATCCCCATCTAAAGTGATCTGGATAGTAGAACATCCTATCTCTTTCAGCTTACAAATACGCTTTTCTGAAAGAAAATAGCCATTGCTCACAATACATGAGTCAAATTTGATTTCGAGGTCTCTGCAAAAATGATAAAGAGTCGAAGTAATATCTTGAACAATATTCCACTCCATTAATGGTTCACCACCATACCAAATAAGAACGAGGCCTTTCGACATGTTGGTAATTAATTTATTCTTTATTTGTTTTACAATTTTCTGTACTGTAATATTCGACATTGAAGAGGAACAGATTCCCTTTTCAAAACAATAAATGCATGAAAAATTACAAGCGGATGTTGGTGCAAGCACAACTTTGATGTATTCCGCCGAATTCCGAAAACTCCAAAACTGTTGCTCAAGCTCAGAAACCTCATCCCGACTGTCATCCACAACCATTTCCATCAATATTAATTCGTCTATTAATCTGCTTTTGGGCGTTATCTCTTCTTTATTGGATATAAAACGTCGCATTTCATCATGTTCCTCAGAACTCAATTTCGCAAGGGCTCCATTTAGCGCATTAAAGAGTAAAACGCCATCGTTTATCTTTACTGTAGTCAAAAATTGTGTCTGCTTCATTTTCTGTCGCTCCCTTTCTTCAGTTGTTGATACGCCTCGCTGGCAAGCACGAAATCTGGTGTGCCGTGAAGAACCGCACGGCCCTCTTTCATGATATACACCTCGTCAAACCGTCGCAGATTCTCTTCCTCCAAATCATGGGTCGCAACTAGAATCATTCGGCCATCCATGGCGGCGATCTGATCCATGATGTTCCGGGCATTGGCGGCATCCAGCCCCGCAGTAGGTTCATCAAACAAAAGGATCTTCCCTTCCTCCGCCAGAATGCGGGCGAAGTCAAACCGCCGCTGTTCGCCGCCGGAGAGTTTGGCACTGTTCTTTTCCAGAAGCTTGTCCAGGCACCCCCCGGTGCCGCGGAACCATTCTCCCAGCCCGGAACGCAGAAGGGCCGATTTCAACTTTTCCTCCGGCATCCTACGAAACAGGGACACATTATCCCCAATAGTGGCAGAAAAAATCGTTGTCTCCTGGGTCAGGTACAGGAGCTCCTTGTGTGTCAGGCCGGGCTTTTCTGTAACATCTTCCCCATTGACCGCAAGATTTCCGCCCTGCATTTCCAAAATGCCCGCCATGGTGCGAAGCAGCGTGCTCTTTCCGCTGCCGCTGGGACCCACCAGACAGATTTTCTTTTCCCCATCCAGCCCGATAGACACATCGTTCAGAATTTTACGGCCGCTGCGGATCACGGTGCCATGGGAGAGCACAACAGACGAAACATTTTCCGCGTCAGACTTGCAGCTGCCCAATCTATGATCTCCGCTTTCCAAAAAAGCCTCCAGGTCTTTTGCCACTGCCCGGCCGGACAGAATTGCGGAATAGTTTTCGCTGATAATCTGAAAAGGCCCCGCAACCAGGTTCATCAGGCTGGTCAGTGCAATCATTTCCGGTACCGTTATAGACCCGGAGACAGCAAAGATCACGCCGAAAACCCAGGCCCCCAGAACGACCAGATTGCCCAGGCCATAGCTGGCAGACATGGACATTCTCTGCCATACCCTGCCCCGCAGAACACGTTTCCTGGTGTCCTCGTTGGCTTCTCCGTGGTAGCGGGAGACATCCGCGCTGCGGCCAAAGATTTTCAGTCCAGTAAAGCCTGCCATCAGCTCATTCAGCAGGTCCACATACCGGGATTTCGCCGCCACAGAATCCCGCCTGGTGGATTCCAACCGCTTGGTGAAAAGCTTTGGAACCACCAGCGGCAGAATACACAGCAGGATCACGATCAGGGTCATGATTGGCTGAATGGCAGTCGTAGCCGCCAACGCAAAAATCAGAAAGAACAGCTGGCAGACTACATCCAGCAGCGCCCCGATATAGTCCGATTCCACCTCGCTTACCTGGTCGTTGATCATGGCGAGATAATAGCCGTCTCCCTTGCTTTCCTTTTCCTCAATGCTGCACGCCAAGATACGCTCCAGTAATGCATTGCGAAGCAGCGCGGAGCTTTTGGAACGCACATTCAATTCGGTCCAGCTGAAAGCGAACTCCAGTGCAGCCTCCAGAATCACATACCCCAGCGCCCAAGCAACGATTAACGCCAGACGCCCGGAAAGCCCTTCCAATGCCGTTTCGGAAATATACTCCAACAAAAACGCCTGCGTCACGTTGATTCCCGTCCACGCCAGAGCAGCAATCAGAAAAAGCGCCAATTCTCTTTTGCATTTTTTCAGAACGAATTTCAAAATGCTCCCTCCAAAAAATATATAAGTCAGGGGGAGCAACACGAATATGTGCAGCTCCCCCCCGTAATTATGCAACCTTGCTTTCAGAGGTTTTTTTCGCAGTAATCACATTTCCGTTTTTTTCATGCTCCGGAATGAATTCGAATGCATCGAAATGATGACGAGCATTTTTAGCGGAGCCACACATAGAAATAGGGATTGTCTTACTGCAATTATTAAGTACAATCATCGCTCAACCTCCTTTCCGTCTGAACTAAATTACACAGGTGCCATCTGTATAGCAGATGGTCGGCACAATAACTCCAGAAGAAATATCAAATGTCGCAACGTTTACTATCTCTCCCATTTTTGCAAAGCTAGCCATTGCTCCGGTAGTCATAACAACTCCTTCTGGCATAGACACCGCATAGGTCTCCGCACGACCGCCAGATGTCGCATTATAGACTGAAACCGATTTATACTGGGAAATATTCGCTGCGCTAAGGACGCTTCCCGGAATTTCAGCGCTCCCGTGTAAACAATCATGATGGGTCTTATTAATCTTCAAACCCATAATTAAAGAAGATAGTCGCGTCCTCCGCAAGGACTGACGTTGTTGCATTGCGGTATTAAAAAGTGAGGGCTCGTTACATATATGTTTATAGCTACAATACTGTAATTCGACTAACCATTCATGATTAGCGTTATTTGTTTCCGGATTAAAACCCACATCAAAAATCGGCCATTTATCATTTTCGAATGCGCTTACTTCCTCCTCATCCACCGTCGTTTCAGAAATAATGCAGGTCAGATCACCCACCGAGAGATATTGCGCCAAACTTCCACAAACCGTCACGGAGTCACCGAAATCATCCCCCAGCACAATAGTACGGATACGATTATCGAGTGACCCACTTCGAATCTTTGTAATAATAATCTGCTCGTAATCCTGCAAATCTGCTGCTTCCATAATCTTTCGAGGCAAAAGCAACCCTTCACCTCTTCCCGATGCAGATTCTTGAATCACCAAATTGTGAATTGCGCTCAGTTTTACAGAACATAATTTATCCATATACTTTTCTCCTATCCTATAAGTTTTCTCATACGCAATACGCAAGCACCAGTAATGAAGCTACCATAAAAATACCCGAAAGGATTCCTATAGCAAGCTGCCACTGTCTGCATATGTATAGCAAAGACAGTACAATTAGCAGGATGCTTAGCCTATTTTTCGAGCTTCGGGCACATGCTTCAATTTCCTCTTGTGATAATTTCATATTGGGGTGGTTATACGGTGCAAGTAACCAAATAATTGCAATCGAAACAATCAACGCAACTAGTAGGAAAAATTTATTCCAGTGCTGTGGAATCAGTTTTAAAAACAGGATTTCCCCTAATGCAGAATAGAATAGACACCATCCAACATTTTTCGCATGATAACCGTTTGTGCGAGTGCGCAAGAAGTAAAAAGCTGCAAAGAAGCCAATCACCATCGCAGAATTAGCAATCGAAAAACCGAGAACGAGCAACGGAACAAACGTGACTAATGTTATGATTCGTTTCTCGAATGCATATTGAAGCCATGGGACTTCCTCTTGCGAGATATATCCCTTTTGTAAACACCAGTCCACCAATATGTGTATCTGTTTCAATACTACATCACTTCGCATTCTGTGATATGTAGACCACATAAGTAATATTTCTTAGGTGCGAAGGGACACAAAGAATTTGCGGAAAAACGTGTTTACTCGTGTTTCTTTTTGATGCTATACGGAAGGGAATTTCCCGCTTTGGGAGGACGGACAGGCTGGTATAGAAAACTTACGCACTGGGGCGGCCACCCATAAATCTCCGCATCAATCATGCGCTTAATCATCTTTTTTACAATTTCTCCACGCTTTTTGTCCTGATTTTTCATATATATTCCTCCATTTTTTATTTTTGCTGTATTGTTCCACATTTCATATTGGTATCATAACAAAGCCCCATAAATTATTCTACAATTTCAGCGCAACTGCGATTATTTTATCGCGAAATCGAATTTTGAAGTAGCAGTCGAAAATTTCTCGATAACACAAAAGCGCACACAGCATATCCATAGATTTCTTCTGTGTGCGCTTAAATATAAAATTACTCCTGTATTTCAGTCACAAATTGAAACCAACCGTCACGATACGCGAAAGTATATTCTGCCTCCAGCCGGTTAAGAATATATTTCACTGCCTGCAAACCATATCCATGTTCGGTGGTTTCTTTTTTGGTTGTCGGTATTTCACCGCGAAGGATTTCCACCGATGCAGAAGTATTACGAATGGAGATATAAATGCATTCTTCTTTCAAAATGCTGCAAACAATTTCCCTGTTTTGTTTCAGCTTCAGACAGGCCTCAATGGCATTATCCAGCAGGTTTGATAAAAGAACAACCAATTCGTTTGTTTTTATGGCAACAGACGAGAGGTCGTTCACTTTTACATGCATTTTAATATCATGCTCCTGTGCCACTTGGTATTTTTGATTTAATACAACATCTATGACAGGGTTGTTAGACGCTATGCTGAAAACTTTCAGTGCTCGATTTGCCTGAAGCTGATGGACATAATCCTGTGCAGCCATATATTCCCTCTGATCCAGTAATCCTTGCAAAACTTGTATATGCCGCTGGAACTCATGGGTTGATTTTCTTTGTATACTATAGCTTTTCTGTAAGGCTGCATAATTCTCTGTTTGAATGGATATTTGTTGCCGTAGCAGTCGAAGATCCTGCTCCTGTTCCGTTGCCTTCTCTATACTGTTAATGACATAAAGCATGGCAACATTTGCAATCATGATAATCCCTACAAAAACGACAACGCCGATTGAAACATCTTCATCCCGTGGGGATGTATAAAATAAAATCGCAAGCATTGCGGCACTCACCGCTGGAAATAGAATGGACAATTGCACCCATTTGCTACGCTGTTTTCCCAAGTTTCCTTTCTTGCGAAAGTGGTACAAAATCCACATCAGAAAAACCACCAACAGTTTCTCTGATGTTATCAGCGTAATATAAGACAACTTGTGCCAAACAAAAGTATTGTAGCTGATTCCGAGAAGATAACACATACCATGGATGGCAAGGGTGTCCATGGATGCATTGAAAATGTTGTAAACAATCGCCAGACAAATATGTACCGGGACCGCTCCCTGTAAAAGGATCACGGACAGCACCGTGTAGACTGTTACAGACAAAACCATTTTAACATATTGATTCATTGGAATATTTGTATAGACACAGCAAAAGATCCAAATTGCAAGCACTTTGGGTACATACCTTTTGCCCAAATTCCTTTGCGGCAGAAATGCACCATGAAAGAGAATACAGCCAAACAGATCCAATCCACCCCAAAGTGCACCAATCACATACTCCATCACTGCCACCCCTTCCATAGAAGAAATTTCTGCTTGTTTTCCGCATAGCTCTTTTCCCCCACACGGAGTATCATTCCATTGTCCAGAGTGGCTTCCCGGCATTGGAATTTCTTTAGGTGCTTCATGTTTACCAAATAACTCTTATGAATTCTCAGGAAGCCAAGCGGTTCTAACCGTTCTTCCAAATCAGTGAGGGAGGCGTAAAAGTCGTATTTTTTTTGCTTCCGGTCAGATGTCAGCTTTCGTGTCACAACGGTTACATTATGCTGTTGTACTTCCAAATATAGGATATCATCCAGGGGAACTTTGATAATTTCTCCGTTGACCTGAATGGGCAGTGTTTCTTGATTTAACTGTTTCAATGCCAGTGGAAGGATTGCGTTCAAATCTGCCTGTAAATCCCGTTTGAGAATGTAGCGGAATGCACGTACCTCATATCCAGCTGGTGCGTATTCAATAAAATTTGTTACAAAAATGATAACCGTATCACTCCGCAACGAACGCAGTTTCCTTGCAATATCCATTCCATTTTGCTCAGCACCATCAAAATCAATATCCAAAAGCGCAATGTCACAGTCAGATAGGATTTGTTTACTTATGGAGGCAGTATCCGCAAATGTATGGATTTTGGCTTTGACTCCCAATTCCCTCAAAACACTTTCTGTCGTGGCCCTCATTGCAGCAACCATGCTGATATCATCATCGCAAATCAGAATACTAAGCATAGGGTCCCCTCCTAAATAACAGCTGTATTCCAGCCTTTTCCTCTCTATCATACATAATCCCTCCTAAAACACAAATTTAAAAGTCAAAAGTTCCGTATAATTATACTTCATCATTGCGAAAATTCAAGTATATAGAACTATTGCGTTGTAAAATATAGAAAAGTTCAGTGTGGCAGGAGTAGTCAGCTATGTATGACCTTGGATATCGAATCAAGGAAATCCGAACACAACGGGGTATCACGCAGAGTGAATTGGCCAAACGCATTAACAAAAGCAAATCTGCTGTCAGTGGATATGAAAGCAATGCACAGATTCCGCCATCGGAAGTACTTGTCAGCATTGCTACTGTGTTAAATGTTTCCCTGGATTATCTTATCGGTTTTGAGATGGAAGAGCCGATATCCTTAAAAAACTATACCAGTCAGCAAAAGAACGCAATTGGTTTGCTTTTGGAGGAGTTTTCGAATCCCACCAATTCTTCACCAAAGCTCTCTGCCCAACAAATTGCAATCATCCAAGAGTTGATTTATTTGTTCAGCGGATGCAAATGATACTCTCTTAATCAATGTTACATTAGAAAAGCGGAAGGACTCTCAACTTTGTCCTTCCGCTTTTTCGTATTATTCGCAGTTGTGTTGCTTTTTTCGCAGTTGCGCTTCAAAAGATGAAATCATAGTTTTTCCTGATTATAATTGCACAATAGCCAGACGACGAACGCAGAGCAATTTTACGGAGGTATCTATCATGGAGCAAACAGATCGTCCATCGCTATGGATTCCATGCCCGATCTGCAGCAGAAAAACCCGCACCAAAGTCTATGAAGACAGTGTGTTGGTTAATTTTCCACTTTTCTGCCCAAAGTGCAAAAAAGAAACCCCTATCAATGTTGTAAAACTGAAAATGACTGTAAGCAAATGAGCCAGACCGTAGTCGCAGAGCCTGCTTCCCATTTAGTCGTGGGAGGCAGGTTCTTTTGATTTAATTTGGATTCCATTATCACCTCTCATTGCAGATAAAACAATTTGACATACGGACAATAGAGTTGCCGCTTCTTCCTTGCTGCAGCCATCCACCAATGTTCGCAGTTGGTAATGCTCCAAGGATTCCTTCACAGTTTCCGGATTAAATATGTCCCTGGGGTCTATTCGTAAAAGCCGGATCAATGGATAAAGAACGTCCATCGTCGTGTTCGCATTATAGGTTTCGATATTCATAATTGTGCGCTCATCCGCATCAATCAAAGCGGCAACCTTGTTTTGGGATAAGCCCATCTTTTTTCGGGCTGCCCTCACTGTGTCCCCCAATGCCCGCGAATACTCAGACATATAATTCACCTCTGTAGTATTTTACATTACAGTAGATGATGATTGAATACGACAAATTACCGCTGAATACTGAAATCTATTACAGCTTTTGAGGAAAATCGTATGAGCTTATCCCGATTCGTTAAAACGAACCAGAATAAACCGAATTTTGTTTCCGTCTCGGGTATTGCCATGTCGTAAACCCTGAAATATATTTCCGCCCTGGCTGTCGTTCTCCTCCGCCTCATTTGAATCTCACAACAGTTCAAATGAAGCGGAGGAAAAACAATGTTTGATAACAAGAGTGACTACGCTCTGAACAAGAAAAATCAGAACAGCATCGTATACTGTGACAGCACTGGTCATGTAACCCACATCACCAGCGCAGACTTTTCTTCTGAGGAAGAATTCCTGTTCTGGAAGTCCTGGTCGGATTCCGATTACAAGGAGACTGACTATGCCGATTCCTACTTCCATCGGCATACTGTTGGGCTGGATACCATCGGGGACAACGCTGGTAACATCCCTTCCCCTGAAGAAATGTTACTTTACAAAGCGGAGCGCGTAGAACAGGTGCAGGAGGCAATGGAACTGGTTCAGTTGATTGCAAAGTCCCTCACAAAGGTGCAGTTCCGAAGATTATGGCTCCACCATGTTCAGCTGGAGAATGTACGCTCCATCGCAAAAGCCGAAGGTGTTGCACATCCCAGCATCGTGGCAAGCATTACATCTGCTCAAAGAAAAATTTTGAAAATCGTGCAGAAACACGCTACCAAAGCGGAATAGAAAATGACGATAGGTGAAGGGAGTTTTCACTGACCTTCCTGAACCTTGAAAACTGAACAGACAATGATACAAGCACAAACACCTATGCGGTTGTGTTGGAGCTGCGCCGCCATGACAGATGGCTTTAGGAGGTGATCCAGAAAAGTCATCCGAGCGATCTACGCAGCCCCCAAGCCCGGACAGGCAATCCGGGAATGCCGTGACCTCACAGGGGACAATGAAACTTGCTCACGCTCTCCCAAGGACTAGGGGGAAGCCCTGCGGTATCCGCCAGCTATCGGGCAGCGGTACTGTGGAGCTATGACAGCCATGCCAACGGCGGCTTGTATCATTCCTTCCACCAGGGGTGCGTGGCAAAAATGGTGGACATAACATCAAGGTATCTTAAAAACGCAACGCCGGAATTCGTATGTTTATATGCGGACAAACAACCGGCGCTGCTTCCTCAAAGTCAGATGCCGTGCGCTGGAGGAGCTTTTCTTCCAGCGCATTCATGTGACTTTGATGATCTATATCCATCACACCGGAGGTAATATTATGTGCAAAATCCGAAGTATCAAACAAGCAGCTGACTACTTCAAGCAGCTTGATCCCGAAACCCAAATCACCGAATATACCCTTCGCAAGCTGATTGCCGATGGCACGATCCCGTCCATCAAAAGTGGGAATAAGCATCTAATAAATCTCGAACAGGTGCTGTCCCTGTTTGAGCCTGTTTGCGTTACCGCCGTAGAGTAGAAAAACTCTAATAGTTTTTCGAATAATCGAATTTTTTACAGCAAAAAAGTTCGGTTCTTGACAAAGTGGTGCAACCCCATTTTTCTCGGTATAGTAATTGCATAAACTAAAAGAAATGGAGGAGCCAACACAATGGCAACAATCAGAGAACGCAATGGTACATACCAGATTTCCGTATATGCTGGTTTCGACCTAAACGGACATCGTAAAAGAGAAACAACCACTTTTACACCCCCGAAAGACCTGTCACCAAAGAAAAAGGAAAAGGCGGTACAGGCATTTGCCATCGACTTTGAGAACCGTGTAAAGAATGGGCTGGTTCTGGCGGGAGAAAAAACCACCCTGCGAGAGTTCGTTGACCGGTGGAGAGAAGAATACGCATCTCAGAATCTTGAGCCGGGTACGCTGGAAAAGTACAACGCAGAAATTGATGACAAAATTCTCCCAATGCTCGGTAACATGATTTTGGCGGAAATCAAGCCCCACAATGTCAACGCCTTCTATGTGTCCATGACAAAAGACGGTGTGCGGCGGGATGGCAAGCCCGGAGGCTACAGCAAGGGAACCATCGCCAAAACAGCCAATGTCCTTTCTTCCATTCTCAAAACCGCTGTGGACTGGGAAGTTCTGAACCGAAATCCCTGCGATAAGGTTCGGGCGCATGGTGAGGATGTGGCTGATAAACTGAAGTTCTTCACGCCAGCGCAGGTAGGCTGCTTCCTTGATTCCATTGAGAAGCCCTATAAAATCTATACACGGGGGCATCGCCGAGTTGATGACACTGGTATCCAGTATGAAGTGGGTGACTACACGCTGACCAGGACCATGCCGGAGCAGCTCAGAGTCCTTTTTAATCTGGCGGTCTTCTCCGGGCTGCGGAAAGGAGAAATGCTGGCGCTGCAATGGTCTGATATTGACTTTGAGAACAGCACCGTCAGCGTCACCAAAGCCGCAGCAGTGGTGGACGGCAAGCAGGTCTGCAAAGCACCGAAAACGAAAAACTCCCGTCGAGAGGTCAGCATCCCCAGATTCCTGACAGACCGGCTCTGCAATTTGATGGTCGAGCAGGCCAAAACAAAGGAATCGCTGGGTGCCTACTGGAAAGGCAATAACTGGCTCTTTACCCAGTCTGACGGCTCCATGATGAGTTACTCTACACCATATGCCACCTTCCAGGATGCTATTGATCGCTACAATGCAGGCAAGGAGCCAGCCGATCAGCTTCCGCACATTCCCTTCCACGGATTGCGCCATACCTCAGCTACCTTGCTGATTGCCGCGCATCAGGATGTCCGTACCGTGTCCAACCGCTTGGGTCATGCACAAGCTTCCACGACCATGAACATCTACGCCCACGCCCTGAAAGAGAATGATCGCACAGCATCCAACGCTCTTGAAAATATGCTTTGCAAAACCGGAGCATAATGACTCAGGTATAAAACAAAGCAGGTCGGATTCCATGTCCTACCTGCTTTGTTTTATGGTTGAGGCACCGAAACCAGCTTCCCATCATAGAAAATAACGCCAAATAATGGTGTATCCAGCAACTTTCGGTATCTTCCGAAAAGTTTTGGTTTCATCAAAAACTGTCATGTTATCATCGAAGCAAAAGCGATCCAAAAAGTTCTGAATTCTCCGAGTTTTCGGAATAATCATCCCCCCCTGTCCTGTTGCGTCTATTTTTCACCAAAAACAAATCACCTCAGAAAAGTTCGGAAAATCCGGTTTTTCAAAATCCCGTTTTTCTCAAAAAATCACGGCTTCAAAAAAATAACGCCAAATTAACGCCAAGCCAATTTTGGGGTCTTTCAAACCACCTCAAAAAGTTATGAAAACACCCGGTTTTACTAGAAAACCGGGTGTTTTTCTGGAGCTAGTGACCTGACTCGAACAGGCGACCTTCTCATTACGAGTGAGATGCACTACCGACTGTGCTACACTAGCATCACAAGCTCGTTTATTATAGCCGCTCTTTGGGAAAAAGTCAAGACTTCGGATCAAATATTCAGCTCCTGGATTTTTTTGCGGAGGAGCAGCAGGTCATCAAAGGTCTCGGGGCGCTTGGTGGGGTCGCGGAGGAGGGCGGAGGGGTGGTACATGGCGGAGTAGAGGACGCCGTCCCGGGCTGTCCAGGTGCCGTGATCACGGGTGATGCGGAACTCTGGAGCGATCAGGCGCTGGGCGGCAATGCGGCCCAGGCAGACGATGATCTTCGGCTGCAAAAGCGCAATTTGATTTTCCAAAAAGCCAATGCAGGCATCCTGCTCCTGGGGCTGGGGGTCCCGGTTGCGAGGCGGGCGGCATTTGACGATATTGGCGATGTAGCATTTCTCCCGGTCCAGGTCGATGATGGAGAGCATATCGTCCAGGAGCTTGCCCGCAGGGCCTACAAAGGGGATGCCCTGCAGATCCTCCTGCTCCCCCGGGCCCTCGCCCACAAAGAGCAGACGGCTGCTGCGATTGCCCACACCGAAGACCACATTATGGCGGGTCCTGCACAGCTCACAGCGGTCACAGTGCAGGCATTTTTCTTCCAGTTCTTCCCAGGTTTCCATTACTGACTCCTTCTCCGGCTCTTTCTTCTCTTGCGGCGTCTGGTCTGGGCCCGGTAGCGCAGATAGGAATTGATGGCCAGATAGCTGACAACCGGCACCAATATGACAGCGCAGACAATCAGCACCACCCCGGAAAGGCTGCTTCTCTCGCTCTGGGTCTGGGGCGCCAGAGCGCTGTAGACCGTCAGGCCCGAATCCGCAGCGGTACGCACCGGCTGCTGCGCCAGCAGCTGGGCCTCCGTCAGGCAGGAATTGCTGTACCAGAGCTCTACCGTACCGATGACGGAATCCTTTTCGATGGGGGCCGACAGGCCGCCGTCCCGGGCGGATACATTCCGGATAAGGTTTGCCATTCTGGCTTTGGAGGGCAGCACCGTATCGACGTTTACATTGGCCACACCCACAACATTCGTCTCACCGCCGGCCACCGGCAGCTGGGTCAGGCTCATGCCGTTGTAGATCACCCGGTGGACCAGGAAATTATTATAGGCATAGCCCAGGAGCTTCACCATTTCATCGAAGTTGCCATAGCTGGTCACCTGCCAGCCGTTGGACGCGAAGACACGGGTGGCCCCCATGATGACGCAGACCAGATTCATGCCCGTTACACCTGCGGTCTCCGTATTGTCCGCGGTGACCACAATGCTGGCCCCGGTATCCGCGGAATAACTGGCGAAGCCGCTGGTGACCCGGTCGTCAATATACTTGGTGACGATCTTATTCTGCATCATGTAGTCCAGGGATTGCAGCTTCCGCTTCTCGGACAGGTTGGTGGCCGGGACCTCATAGGTCTGGGTGGAGAGCAGCTCCTTCACCGCGGGATTGTCGCTGCAAGCCATCATGATGCGGACCATATCCCGGGCGGTGGTGGTCTGGTTGCCGGAACCGACACCGTGGACATCCGTAAATTCCGTGCTGGTGCAGCCCAGCTGCTTCACCCGCTGATTCATCATATCCACAAAAGTGGCCCGGGTGCCAGCCACGTACTCCGCCAGTGCAACAGCGGCATCGGCAGCATTCTGCATGATCATGCAGTGCAGCAGATCCTTGACGGACATCTGCTCCTCACTTTTCAGCTTGGTACTGGTTGCGCCGCCGGGGATTCGGGAGGCGATGCCGGGCTGGACCGTTACGACGGTGTCCAGGTTCTCCACCCGTTCCACAACAATCAGGGCCGTAACGATCTTGGAAAGCGCTCCGGGGGGCAGCTTGGTGTCGGGATTATAGGCATAGACCAGGGTTCCTGTATTGCGCTCATAGATAATGGCCGCCTGGGCCGTATCCAGCTTTCGGTCCGAACCGGCCAGGGGGACCTGCCCGTCCAGCGTGCGGCAGCCGTTCAGGATGCTGACGGAGCCGAAGGCATACTCCGTCTGGGGGGCCTGGGCATCCTGCGCCAGGTCCGGCAGGGTCTCGGTCATGGCCGGGTCTTCGGTCTCATCCGTTGCGGTGGTCTCTGCATAGGCAGGAATGCTCAGGCACCCGGCGGTTATGCTCAGCGCCAAAAGCAGTGAAAGCAAGTTTTTTTTCATGGTTTCCCCCTAAAATTTTACTGCCGGGGTTGTCCGGCAGGAAAAAGTCGTGTATACTATTGATATTATAACAGTATTTCAAATCCCCGTCAATCCGTCCTTGCGGCTATTTGCAAAATGGTCATGATTTGTTCAGGATTTTGGGGAGCTTCCTGGGAGAAAGGGGTATTGTATGACGATCCTGGTAGTAGATGACGAGGCTCTGCTCGTCAAGGGAATCCGCTTCAATCTGAAAAGCGACGGCTATGACGTGATCACCGGCTCCAACGGTCAGGAGGCCGTGGAGCTGACCAAAAGTGAAAATCCGGACCTGGTGGTGCTGGATGTGATGATGCCGGTCATGGACGGGCTGACGGCCTGCAGCCGCATTCGGGAATTTTCCGATGTGCCCATCATCCTGCTCACCGCCAAGGTGGACGACATGGACAAGCTCATGGGCTTCGACCACGGGGCCGACGACTACCTGACCAAGCCCTTCAACATTCTGGAGCTGAAGGCCCGCATCCGGGCCCTGCTGCGGCGGTCCGGGGCCGGTGAAAAGCAGGAGACCAACCGGCTCACCGGCGGCAACATCACCCTGGACCTGGACGCCCGGAATGCCTATAAGGGCAGCGAGCTGGTGGTGCTCACCGCCAAGGAATTCGACGTGATCGAATTCCTCATGCGCAATGCCAACCGGGTCTATTCCCGGGAAGCGCTGCTCGACACCATCTGGGCCTATGAATATCGCAGCGATATTCGGACGGTGGACGTCCATATCCGTCGGCTGCGGGAGAAGCTGGAAGAAAATCCAGCCGAACCCCAGCATATTCTGACCAAGTGGGGAGTGGGCTACTATTTCCGAAAGTAAAATGACCCGGCTGCGGGGGTACCGTACCGCCCAATTTCACTACACCCTGACTTACATTGCCGTTACGGCGGCGGTACTGCTCTTTCTCAATCTTTTCTGCACCCGTCTCAGCCAGCGCCTCTTCTACGAAAACAAGGAAAGCGCCATGATTGAAAAATGCCAGCTGGCCTCGGACGAGCTGTCCACCCTGGACGTATGGAACACCGCCACGGTTTCCGGCATTCTGAATCAGCTGGAAAGTCTCCGGGCCTCCCGGCTGCTGGTGACGGACAGCGCAGGGCTGTGCATCTACGACAGCACCGGAGAAGCCCTGGGGCAGTATGCCCTTCTGCCGGAAATTCTGGGGGCCTGCCAGGGCAACGACGTGTTCACCTGGCGCTACCACAGCGGGGCCATGATCTCCCGGGCCGCCACGCCCATTGTGGACTTCGGCACCGTGACCGGCTGCGTCTACATCACGGAATACGACACCGCCCAGGGTGCCGTCATCGATTTGCTGCTGCAAACCATTCTCCGGGTCACGGTCATTCTGGAGCTGGCGGTAATTCTCTTTTCCCTGATTTACACCAGTCACTTTTCCCGCCGGATGCGGGCCATTATGGACTCCATGCACACCATCCAGAAGGGCAACTATGACCAGAAGGTCAACGTGGGCGGCAACGACGAGCTGACGCTGCTGGCCAGTGAATTCAACGACCTGACGGAGCGGCTGCAAAACTCCGAGGAGAAGCGCCGCCGGTTCGTCTCCGACGCCTCTCACGAATTAAAGACCCCTCTGGCCTCCATCAAGCTGCTGACGGACTCCATTCTGCAAAACGATATGGACGCCGACACCATGCGGGAATTCGTGGAGGACATCGGCAGCGAGGCCGAGCGCCTGAACCGCATGACCGCCAAGCTCCTGTCCCTGACCAAGGTGGACGGTCAGCCTCTGCCGGAGGCCGAGCTCATCCGCATGGCCCCCACCATCCGCCAGGTCGCCAAAATGCTGAACCCCGTGGCGAAAAAAAGCGGCATTTCCCTGGAGCTGGATCTGGACGGGGACAGCACCGTGCTCATCACCCGGGACGACCTGTACCAGATTGTCTTCAACCTTATGGAAAACGGCATCAAGTACAACCGCCCCGGCGGCACCGTCTCCGTAACCCTGAGCCGCAGCATGGACCTTGCCAAGCTCACCGTGGCGGACACCGGCATGGGCATTCCCGAGGAGGCCCTGAGCCACATCTTCGAGCGCTTTTACCGGGTGGATAAGGCCCGCTCCCGGCAGACCGGCGGCAGCGGCCTGGGGCTGGCCATTGTCCGGGCCATCGTGTCCCGGAACCGGGGCGAGATCCGGGTGGACAGCCAGGTGGGCGTCGGCACCCGATTTTATGTGACCTTCCCGATTTTTGATACGGAGGTGGATGCCACATGAAGCGCGTCATTGCCATTGCTCTGGCTCTGCTGCTGCTCACCGGCTGCGCCCCCTCCCCCGCCGGAGAAAAAACCGTTACATTCTATTATCCCCGAAAAAACCTGGTCTACAGCTTCTCCGATCTGCCCATCGGTGCAGAGGCCCGGGACTGTGCGGATGAAGCGCTGGAGTATGTGCTGCGGCTATACCTGCTGGGGCCAACGGACGAAAACCTGGAAAGCCTCTACCCCAGCGGCATCCGGCTTCTGACCGTCGCCGAGGAGAACGGCGCTCTGACCGTCACCCTCTCCCCTGCCGGCAACCAAATGCAGGAAATCGATTTTTCCCTGGCCGGAGCGTGTCTGGCCAAGACCTGCATCGGCTACGGCGGCTATTCCTCCGTAACCATCCAAAGCGGGGATCGGGAGCTGACCCTAAAAAACAACGAGCTGCTCTTCCGGGATAACAGCGCCACCCTGGGCAGCAGCGAAGAGGAGAAAGAACCATGAAATGCATTTCCTGGAACGTAAACGGCCTGCGGGCCTGTGTGGGCAAGGGCTTTGAGGAGGTTTTTCGGAACCTGGACGCAGACTTCTTCTGCCTGCAGGAGACCAAGCTCCAGCCCGGGCAAATCAGCCTGGAAACCCCCGGCTACGGCCAATTCTGGAACTCCGCCGAGAAAAAGGGCTATTCCGGCACGGCCATCTTCGCCAAAAAGCCGCCCCTGTCCGTGACCTACGGCATCGGCATTCCCGAGCTGGACACGGAGGGACGGCTGATCACACTGGAATATGACCGCTTTTATCTTGTCACCTGCTATACCCCCAATTCCCAGCAGGAGCTGAAACGGCTGGACCATCGGCTCAGCTGGGACAAGGCCTTCCGGGAATATCTGGTGGCTCTGGATGCTAAGAAACCGGTCATTGCCTGCGGCGACCTGAATGTGGCGGCCACAGCCATTGACCTGAAAAATCCCAAAACCAACGAAGGAAACGCCGGCTATTCCCTGCCCGAGCGGGAATCCTTCGCCGCGCTCCTCTCCGCCGGGTTTACGGACAGCTTCCGCTGCCTGTACCCGGAAAAGATCCTCTATTCCTGGTGGTCCTACCGCTTCCAGGCCAGGGCCAAGAATGCTGGCTGGCGCATTGACTATTTTCTGGTGTCTGACCGCATCCGGGATAACATCACCCAGGCGGATATCCTGACGGATATCCAAGGCTCCGACCACTGCCCGGTGACGCTGGAGATCGACATATAAATCAAATAGAGGGCTGTTGGAAAAGTCCCCTTCTACCGCAGTGGCCAGTGCTTCCTAGCACTGGCCACAAAAACCATTTTTTGCCGAAAAGTTATCCACAGCCCATTTATTATAGAACCAGAATAGGTTTTAACCGATGCCCACTCCCCATTCCACAAATACGCCAACATAGCATAAACGCACCATTGCTGGCTCCAGGCTTCAGCCTCAGAGTTGGCAATGGTGCGTTCATGTCTCAATATGCTTTAATGTATTTCATTCACTACGCTCAGGATTTCCCTTACATGATATCCAGCTCCGCCGTCACCTGGTAGTAGTCACAGGCATGGGCGGTATAGTTCCGGACGTTTTCCTTGGAGATCATGTTCATTTGCAGGAAGGAGCAGAAGACATAGGCATTGTCGTCCAGGATCATCTGCTGGAGCTGCACCGCAATCTCACCCCGCTTGGTTGTGTCGAATTCCTTCGACAGTTCTTCGATGAGGGCTGTCACCTTGGGATTGTCATAAGCGCCGAAATTATAGCTCATGCCGGGAACGCAGGAGGTGGTGAAAAAATACTGGGGATCCCCGGAAGGGGCCGTGACCAGGGCAGAAGCGTAGACATCCCAGCTGGTCATATCTGCCAGGAACTCCCGGCGGGAAGCCGTGCAGTTGATGTCCACGTCCATGCCGATCTCCTTCAGGGAGGCCTGGGCCGCTTCGGCCAGAAGGGGCAGCTCCTGACGGCTGGGGTAGGTCAGCCAGCGGATCGTCAGCTTCGTGCCGTTCTTTTCCCGGATGCCGTCACCGTCGGTATCCACCCAACCGGCCTGCTCCAGAAGCGCCTTAGCCCCCTCAGGGTCATATTCTTCCGCCTTTACGTGCTCGCCGCCAAAGCTGCTGAAACCATCCGGGAAAGCGCCGTTGGCAGCAACCCCATGACCGTCCAGCAGGGTTTTCACAAATCCCGCTTTGTTGATGCCCATGGCAATGGCCTTCCGCACGGCGGCGTCCTGAATGACAGGACTTGTCATATTCATGCTGGCAAAGAAGGCCCGGGATGTCTGAATGGCGGAAAACTGATAGCCGCCGTTTTCAAAATTGGGGTAGGCCTCATAGGCCATGCCATAGGCAGCATCAATGTCGCCGGCCTGCAGGGCCGCGGACAGGGTATCTCCGTTGGACAGTGTGCGGACGGTCAGCTCGTCCAGCTTGGGGGTACCGTCCCAGTAATTGCCGTTGGGGATAAGGGTCAGATGGTCGTCCGTGACCAGTTCCTTCACCGCATAGGGGCCGGTACCGGCTACAATGCCGGTTTCAAAATCCGAGGCATCCACATCGATGATGCAGCCGTAGGGGTCCCCCAGGTAGTTCATCAGGGCGGGGTTCGGCTCGCTGGTGGTAATGGTCAAGACCTGCCCCTCTGCCTGCAGGTCCACGATCTTGGTATCGCTGGGAGCCCGGTCGTGGTTTTTCAGCAGGTGCTCCAGGCACTGCTTCACGGCTTCGCCGTCCATCTCCCTGTCGGAAGAGAACTTCACGCCCTCCCGGAGGGTAATCGTCCAGGTGCAGTCGCCGTCATTGGTCCAGTCCGTCGCCAGCCAGGGCTCCAGCTCCATGGAATCCGTATAGTGGACCAGAGTCTCGCCGATGCCATAGCGGATGCAGGCCCAGCCATTGTAGGTCCGGTGGGGGTCCACCGTCTCCTCCCAGTTTTCGGAATTGAAGGTGGTGTCGCCGATGACCATGGTTTTCTTCACAGCCGGGGCAGAAGTCTGCTCCGTACTGCCGCCGTTTGCGGAAGAATCCGCTGCGTTGCTGCCGCAGCCCGTCAGCAAAAGAAGCGTCAGGCAGGCAACCAGGAGAAGGGAAATGCATTTTTTCATATTTTATTGGTTCCTTTCACGGTTGTTTTATGTTTTGCCGGACGTCACGGCATCACATCAAAATTATATTACAAAACGCTGTCAATCAGGCGTTTTGTATAGTCGTTTTTCGGCGCGCGGATTACGGCATCCGGCGTACCTTCTTCCACAATTTTCCCATGGTACATAACCAGCACCCGGTCGCAGAACTGCTGGACCAGGGAAATATCGTGGCAGATGAAGAGAATCGACAAATTTTTCCCCCGCTGCTTTCGCAGCTCGTTCAAGAGAGAAATGATCTCCTTCTGCACCGTCACATCCAGCGCAGAGGTTGCCTCATCGCAGATCAGCAGCTTTGGCTCAATGGCCAAGGCCCGGGCAATGGCCGCCCGTTGGCACTGGCCGCCGCTGACCTGGTGGGGATAGCGATTTGCAAATTCTCCGGGGAGGCCGCATTTTTCCAGCAGCGCCTCCACCCTCTTTTGGGTCTCTTTTCGGGTGAGACCCGCATTGCACAGACTTTCTCCGATGCCGTCCCCCAGGGTGCGGCGGGGATCGAAGGAATCCGTTGGTGTCTGGAAAACCATCTGCATCTGTCTGTAGACTTCCCGCAGCTGCTTTCCCTTCCTATGGGTAATTTCCTGTCCCTCCAAAAAAATGCTTCCGGTTGTCACGTCGGTCAGCCGGGAAATCATATTCACGGCGGTGGTCTTTCCGCTGCCGCTCTCGCCGATGATGGCCAGGCACTCCCCGGGGAACAGTTCAAAGCTGATTCCGTTTACCGCGGCAATTTCCCGCTGCCCGGAAAAGGTCTTCGTCAGCGCCTCTACTTTCAAGATCGGTTCCATTGCTTTTACCTCCGAAGCCGGGGGACGGCGGATAGCAGCGCTTTGGCATACGCGCTTCCTGGATTCGACAGGACCTGGTCGCATCTGCCGTATTCCACGCACTTCCCGTCCTTCAGCACCAGAACGTTGTCCGCCAAAGCCCCGATGACCCCCAGATTGTGGGAAACCAAAACAATGGCTGTGCCAAAGGTTTTGCGAACCAGCGCCATTTCCTCCACCACCTGCTTCTGAATGGTCACATCCAGCGCAGAGGTGGGCTCATCCGCCAAAAGCACACTGGGCCGTAAGAGCATGGCCGCTGCAATACCGATGCGCTGCTGCATCCCGCCGGAGAGCTCAAAAGGGTAGGACGCCAAAATCCGCTCCCCGTTTTCAAAGCCCAGCTTTTCGAGCATTTCCAGCGCCTGGGGCCCAAATTCCGCTCTGGAAATTTTGCCGTGGGCGCGCATCGTCTCATACAGCTGCGCCCCCACCGTGCGGATGGGGCAGAAGGCGCTTCCGGCGTTCTGAAAAATGTAGCCCAACTCCGGGCCATTCAGCTTGCGGAGTTCCTTGGATGGCAAACCAAGCAGATTCCTGCCCCGGTAGCAGATCTGCCCCTTTGTAACGCAGCCCTCGCTGCCAAGCAGCCCCATGGCCGCCTTGATCAGTGTGCTTTTGCCGCTGCCGCTCTCCCCCACAATGCCCAGGATCTCCCCAGGTTCCAGAGAAAAGCTCACATCCTGCACCACCGGCTGCCCCAAATAGGAAAGCTCCACACGGTCATATTTGAGTATGGCTTCCATTTGCTTACCTCCGGCTTTTAGGGTCTGCATAGTCCCGGACGGTGTCGCCCAGCAGGTTAAAAATCATAACCGAGATGAAGATCGCAATCCCCGGGCTGAAAGGGATCCAGGGAGACGTAGTCATCAGGCTCCGGGTATCACTCATCATGCTGCCCCATTCGGGAATGGGAGGCTTGGCCCCCAGCCCTAAAAAGCTCAGGGCCGCCAGCTCCATCATCATGGTGCCGATGTCCAGCATAGATGTGATCAGAATGGGGCCCATAATGTTGGGCAGGATGTGCCCCAAAATGATCTTTCCTGTGCTGCTGCCGGAAAGGCGGACCGCTTTCATCCATGCCGTCTCCTTCTGAGCCAAGGTCTGGCTTCTGGCGATTCTGGCATACTTGGGCCAGGAGATGGCCGCCAAGGCAATCATTGCGTTTTGCAGTCCGCCGCCCAGGGTTCCCGCAACCGCCAGTGCAAACACCAGCCCGGGAAAGGCCAGAAACACATCCGAGAGCCGCATCAGCACCGTATCCACCCAGCCTCCGGTCCAGCCGCAGGCAACGCCCACCGCCGTGCCAATCGCTGTGATGACAGCGACCAGCAGGAGCGTTGAAAAAATACTGGCACGGCTGCCTGCAATGACCCGGGACAGCATATCCCGGCCATACCGGTCCGTGCCCAAAAGGTGCTCTCGGCTTGGCGCCTGCTTGGCAATATCCAGATTTTGCAGATAGGGATCATAGGGTGTGAGGTACTCGGAAAAGAAGGCGCACACCACCAGCACAATGGCCAGAACACTGAAAATGATCAAGCGGGTCTTCACCGTGTTTTTGGGATGCTTTTGCGGCTTGCATGTGCTCATCCTTCCTGCACCCCCAGTCGGATTCTCGGGTCAAGGACATGGTAGAGAATATCGGTGATCAGATTCACCACCACATAAATGATGGCCATCCAGACCACATAGGCCTGGATCAAGGGATAATCCCGCATGGTAATGGAATCCACCGCCAGCTTGCCCACACCGTCCCACATGAAAATGCTTTCAATAATGGCTGTGCCGCCCAGCAGGCTGCCGATGGACAGAGCCAGCAGCGTGATAATGGTCAGCATTGCGGATTTCAGAACACTTTTCCACAGGGTGACGCTTTCCCGGACGCCCCGGGCCTTGGCCCCCAAAACATAGTCCTTACCCAACTCCTCCAGAACTGTAACACGAACCTGCCGCAGATACTTGGCGGACATGGCAATGGCCAGAGTCAGCGTCGGCAGAATGGCACCGCCCAGCGTTGTTCCATTGGAAATCACGGGAAGCAGCTTCCATTTTATCGAAAAAAGCTGCATCAGCAGCAGCGCCACAAAGAAATTGGGCAGGCTGTTGCCGATAAAGCTGAAAAAGCGCAAAAAATAGTCCACGAACCGGTCCTGACGCACCGCCGCCCAGATTCCCAGGGGTATGGAAATCACCACCGTGGCCACAATGGACAGACACGTAAGCAGCAGCGTAGCCGGAAGCTTGGAGACAAAGGTATCAAACACTTTTTTTCCGGAAACATAGCTCACGCCCATGTCTCCCGTCAGCAGTCCCCTCAGCCAAGCGCCATACTGCACCAAAAAAGGCTGATCCAGCCCCAGCTCCGCCCGCTTGGCATCAATGATTTCCTGGGCAACGGCCCCTTTGTCGCCATACAGCTCGATGATAGCATCGCTTCCTGCGGCCCGCATCATGGCAAAAGACAAAAAGGTGACACCCAGCAGTACGGGGAGCAGCTGCAAAAGGCGTTTGCCAATATACTTTTTCAAACAGAACGTCCCCTTTAATTTTCCAGCAGACCGGGCTTCCGGCCCTCCACCAGGAACATGGGGGTGGAGGCATTGTTGATCCGCTCCTCCTTGGTCCAGACCCGCCGCCAGATGTTTTCATCCGCACTGGCCTGGATTCCGTAGCTGCCCAGTACATTCAGGTCCCACTGGGGCCGGTGCTGCCTGGACAGCGGGGTCTGCCGGGCAATGGCCTCCATGGCATCCACATCCGTTCCGGCGTTCTCATCCCGCACATCGGAGTCAGCCAGATTTTCCCGATCCTGCCTGTGGCCCTGCTCTGCTTCCGCATCCCAGAGATACCGATACCAGTTGGCATCAAAGTTCAGCAGCAGCCCGCCGGGGGCCAGCACCCGGGTCCAATGGCCATAAGCTGCCTCCGGGTCGTGGAGATTCCAGGTCACATTCCGGGTGACCAAAACATCGAAGCTGTGGTCCGCAAAAGTCAGCTTCTCGGCATTCATCTGCCGAAAATCAATTTTGTCCGCCAGTGCGCCTGCATTGCGCCCGGCCTCCTCCAGCATGGAGGCAGTGTAATCCACTGCAGTCACCCGGAAGCCCATCTCCGCCAGAATGATGGCGAAGAAGCCCGGGCCCGTGCCCACATCCAGCACCCGGATGGAGCCGGGCTTTCTGCCCGGGAAACGGGCGGCGATCCGCTCATAGAGGGCCGCACCCCAGATGTGCTTCTGTGCCGTGGCCAGCTCCTCCTGGTTCACGCCGGAGTAACCGGATGCCCGGTGGGTCCAATAGTGGATATTTTCTTCCTCATAGGATGTAAACAGATTCATTTTTATTTCCCCCTCACCTCCGCAAAAGGGCGCCGCACCTCTTCCCATGGTGCAGCGCCTTTTCGGGAAGGTTGTGTATTAACCGTAGCTATATAGTAGCACAGCATTCTGGCCCACGGAAGCCCCCCCGGGGGTTCTAAATTTTGGGAATTATAAAAATAAGCGTCTACAGATTGTCGTCCGACGACAACTGGTTCAGAATCGCCGCCAGGTTTGCTACCTCCTGCGCATGAGCATCGTTGTGGCTGACCAGATATTTCATCAGTGCCAACAGCTCATTCAGCGGAGTTGCCCCCTCTCCCGGTG
>ERZ772831.393-NODE-393-length-46480-cov-14.061605_pt1 | contig 46480 bp, 36 predicted proteins | sample MGYA00580858_ERZ772831 | MGnify/ENA primary metagenome ERZ772831 (study PRJEB29015, sample SAMEA2737694) | human gut metagenome | biome: human gut; feature: human-associated habitat; material: faeces | place: China | collected 2012 ... | reverse complement strand
AGCGAACCCGAGAAGTGCTGTCCGACAAACAGAACTATCGGTAGCTTGCTATCGTAGGCAAAGCTGAATGATATAACAGAAGCGCATCTAATACAAGACTTTTTCTACAATCTGAAAGCTGCGGCGAAACATACATTTCGTCACAGCTTTTTTAATTCAAATCCGATCTCAATATTTCCGTACGTTCTGTACAGCCATCATTACGAGCACCGCAACAGTATTATAAAGTGTGATAACACTGGGCGTAAGCAGGGTCATTTCCCTTAGCAGTACCATTACAAGCACCAGAAGAAGTCCGAGTGCGGACGAACCGAGCATAATCGCCTTTGACAGCGAGAAATCACGGACAAGATTCTTTGCCGCCATAATTGCTCTTGCAAACGAGGTGAATGTACCCGAGCAGGAAAGTCCGCCGTTTCCTCTTGAGGTGTACTTCGTGCTTTCGCTGTATTCCTCGTGTGCCTCGTGCGGAAGCACCTTTACGAGCGACGGGTCAAGCTCGAATATATCCGCAAGGCTTTCTGCCGTTACAAGAGAATCGGTAGTATGGACAAGCACAGTTATGCCTCTTGACTGAAGTGCCTTCAGCGTTGACTGTATTTCGGGATTTGCCGTCATGCCCACAACGAACATTGCAACTATATCACCACTTACCGCAAGATATACAGGCTCAAGACCTTCCGGACAGTATTTGCGTTCATTCTTCTTGTTCGGCAGATCTATGTTGTGCATTTCCATAAGCGCCCTGCCGCCGAGCATAACACGCTTTGTTCCTATCCAGCCCGTAACGCCGCAGTTATCCTCGTAAATGCAGTTATCGACCTTCTTGAGAAGCTCCTTGTTGCCAAGAGTCATATCATAGAACGGGTATGACAGTATACCGTCTGTGTGTATTGCAAGGCTTGCCGCCATAAGTATAGCCTCGTCAACGCTGGTCTTGATGATTGAGTTCTTCTTCTGCCAGCGCTTCAGCTTTTTAATCTGTACGCTTCCTGCGGGGAAGAGCGTCTTTGCGTCTGTCATTACCGTGTTTACATCGGAAAATTCGATTGCCGCATCATATCCCAGCAGTGCCGCATTGCATTCGCTGAGCTTTTTTGAGGCACGGGAAAGAGGTCTGTTCACAACGAACAAAAGCGAGAACGGAGTTACTGCCAATATGGTGGCGATAGCCGCAGAAATCGCCCAGTAGAGCGGATTTTCGGCTCCCGATGTGGCAAATTCACTGCCAAACGGATTTATGAACGCCAGTATTCCTGCCACAAGTCCCGCAACAAGCGAGGCTATTATCAGCTTTATCGACATTCTGTCCGCCTCGTCGTCGCAGTAGCTCGATTTCAGAAAGTCCGTCAGAAATTCGGTTTTACGCATTGCCGCAATCACAGGAATCTTTTCGCCTGCCGCTCTTGTAAGTGCGGAGGCACGTTCCTCACCGTCGATTACCTGCGCATAATATTTCTGGCTGTCGCCCGATATGAATTTGAAGTTACGCTTTGCACGGGAAATCATATATATCTTTCCGATTGTGTTGAACATAAGACCGACCAGTGCGGTTGAAAGATATATGAACGAGTGACCGAGCTTGAACGTCTGTACGTCAACAAGCGAGATAACTCCGCCGATCAGCGACAGTACCGATGTAAAAGCGCATACCGAGTCGCAGTCGGCTTTTCCGGTCACCAGTTTTACAGCGCCGTTGCTTATTGCTGTCGAGCATATCGCAATGCCGAGTACGCCAAGCACAAGATAAATGTATATCAGCGAGTTTACATCGCCGGACGTTCCGTTTATGAAATTGAACGCAGAGCCGAGTCCCAGCTTTGCGAACAGGCTGAAGTCGTTCATTACGGCGATAATGACGCTTATCATCGTTATGACCGTAAGCATACCGAGCCTTATCTTAAGCCCCTTGTGGCTTGCACAGAGATCCGCCCATATCTGACCTGTGCTGTCATAGTCCTCGAATTCCTCCTCAGGCTCTGCCTGTTCTTCGGCTTCGGGTACCTCGTCCTCAAGCACAAAGTCCTTCAGCTTGTGCTTTTTTGCCGCCGCAAGCTCAGCCTGCTTTTCCTCCTCCACAGCGGGATTTTCTGTCGGAATAGCGCCTGTTGCCTCGATTATCTGCTTCTGATAGTCTATGTTCAGCGGATGCGGAAGCGTGGCCCTGTCGCCGTTTATTGTGTTGAGCGTTATCGTGCGGTATGCCTTGACATTTTCCTTGCGCTGCTGTGCAAGATTCCTGTTCAGCTTCTCTATAAGATTATCGGTCGATTTCTTTCCGTGATATTCCTTTACGGGAGCGTCGTCGCTTTTCGTATCCGAAACCGCTTTTTCCGAAACATCTGCGGTATCGCTTATTTTTTCGGCAAGAGAGGTCTTCTGCGGTGCTATGGCTTTCAGATCGTCGCCCGCTATACCCTGCGTGTTGCCTGCGTACATACCGCTCAGCTCCGCAACGGAAACAAGCTCCTTTTCCTTTACCTGCTCGTTTACCTTTTCCTTGACCTCAAGAGGATTAACAAGCGCCAGCATATCGTCGGGGTCGGAGTTCTCACGCTCCTTTTCAAGCATCATTCTGCGTTTTTCCTCGTCGCTGACGATCTCCTTGCGGATCTCGTGAACAGGCTCGGGAGCTTTTTCGGTTTCTGCCGGCTTTGCCTGCACGGCTTTTTCGTTTTCCGCCAAAGCCTTTGCTTTATGCTCGTCAATATCTATCTCGCTGCTTGCGTCCGCTATCATAAAATTATCGGTTTCGCCAAGCACTTTATCGACATCGCTCTGTTCGCCGGTTATTTTGTCTATATCGGAGTTATCCGTACTGCCGTTATCTTTCCTGCTCTCATAAGACGTTGCTTTTGATACTTCCTTAGAGCCGTCCTGAGCTTCGTTTATATATTCTGCGTCAACATTTTCCGTGTCGCCGTCCTTTTCACGCAGATATACGCCGTCCTCGCTTCCGTCAAGTCCTTCTATTATTGCGGTTGCGCTTATGTCGTGATGACGTGGGGGCGTATCATCTCCGTATGATCTGCCGGTATTGTCAGAGTCGCCGCTTTTCTTTGCGTCAAGCTCTGCCAAAATATCGTCTATTGAATAATCAGCCATATCATGAGCGTCCTTTCGTTTCTTATTTTCCGGTCGTGCCTTTATCTGTATTTGACCGCCTCGTACATCAGTATGCCTGCGCAGACCGAAGCGTTGAGCGAATTTACCTTGCCGAACATGGGGAGCGACAGCACAACGTCACAGTTTTCTCTTACGAGTTTTCCAAGTCCGAAGCCTTCGCTTCCGATAACGAGTGCCAACGCTCCGGACAGATCTGCCTTGTCTATGGGAGTTCCGTCCGCCTCCGCACCGTACACCCAGACTCCGTGCTTTTTGAGCGTTTTTATGGTATCAACAAGATTTGATACCCTTGCTATCTTTATCCATGCCGCCGCACCTGCCGATGTTTTGAAAACGGTAGGATTGACGGTAGCACTGCGTCTTTTCGGAATAATCACTCCGTCTGCACCCGCTGCTTCGGCTGTACGGATTATCGCACCCAGATTATGCGGATCCTGTATCTCGTCACAGATTATTATAAAAGGCGGCTTGCCCTTGCTTTCGGCATTTGCGAGAATATCCTCGACCGTGCAGTATGAAACTGCCGATAATGCCGCCGCAACGCCGCCGTGCTTGTCGCCGCACAAGGCTTTCAGCTTATCCTCGCCTGCGTCCTTTACGACTATGCCCTGCTTTTTGGCAAGTGCGATGATCTGATTCATCCCCTGCGCACCTTTAAGCACAAAGACGGTGTCTATCGGTTTTTCGGCTTTGAGAGCCTCTGTGACCGCATTTTTACCGTATATAATTTCTTCGTTTGAAGCTGTTCCCATTATGATACCTCTGTAATTTTCTTGTATCTGCATACAGATATGCAGATTAAGTATAACATAAACCGACTTCTTTTGCAAGCAAAATAAAGGCTCGAAGCAACCTTTCACGAATTTTTCACAACGTTTATTGAAAAAATTGCTTAATTATTTTTTATCGTGATGAAGATAATATTATTGTCGGATATTTTCCGACAGCCGAAAGGAGAAGAATAATGGATTTTAAACGTGATGAATCGTTGCAGAAAAGGAAAAACACGGGTTACAGCGACACCGCAAGGATAATGAGAAGGGCGCTCGGAGTAACGGCGATGAGAGGCTCGGATTTCGATCCCGACGGAAGCTATACCGGCGTATGCGACAATATTTACGAAAAACCCGTGCAGGATGCCGACGATTTATAATTAACGCTTGAAATAAGCCTTCCGTTGTGGTATGATATTTCTGTCCATCACTAAATTTATTATCACAACGGAAGGTGTTTTTTTGTTACATACTGAGCAGGACAAAAAGCAGATAAAGATAATTACGCTCGGTGAGCTTAATCGCCGTGCGGAAGATATTGATACGTTCATCGGAACCTCCGAAAAGCAGTACTCGGATAAAATAGCTGCGGCGGCAGACAGCATAGCGCAGTGCCACAAACAAAAGCCGCTGGTGCTTTTGTCGGGGCCGTCCGGTTCGGGCAAAACCACAACGGCATATCGCATAGCGGATGCGCTTGTGAAAAAGGGCATTAAGGCGATAGTCATATCTATGGATGATTATTTCGTGCCGGGAGTTATACCGCCCGATGCAAACGGCAGGGTAGACTTTGAAGCGCCTGCAAGGGTCGATTGCGAGCTTCTGAAAAAAGATCTGCGTACTCTGGCGGCAGGCGGCGAGGTAAGACTGCCTAAATTCAATTTTGCCGATAATTCAAGACAGCACGGCAACGCAATACGATGCGACGGCAACACGGTAGTTATAATAGAGGGCATCCATGCGCTCAATCCCGATGTTACGGGCAAGATGCACGACAGCGCAACGTTTATCTATGTCAGCGTCCGTACAAGAATAGCCGATGAAAAGGGCGGACTTCTCCACCCGTCAAAGATACGCCTTATTCGCAGGCTCTCCCGTGACAAGCTGTTCAGAGGAAGGGATTATCACAGGACGATAGAACAGTTCCCCAGCGTACAGCGTGGCGAAAGCCTTTATATAATGCCGTATAAGCACCTTGCGGATTTCGATATAGATACATTCTTCCCGTATGAGCTTTCGGTATACCGAAGCGTGCTTGCGAAGCTCTGCGACAACGATTTTGATGAATGTATAAGACAGGTCAACCGCTACAGCGAGTTACCCAGATTCCTGTCGCTGATAAAAGAGGTTCCGCCGGAGGCAGTCCCCGAAAATTCGCTTATAAAGGAATTTATAGGCTGATATAAGGCTTTGCACAGAGCCGTCCGAACATATCGGATGGCAGGCAATGAAATTTTTCTTTATCATCACGTTTCGCAGGTGTATCAGACCTGCGAAACACTGCCTCGGCTATTGCTTCGTCTTGTGCAAAATCACAAATCCAACCTCAAAACTTGGTTGTTTTTAACTAAAAATCAAACTCATCTATTTACTTTTTTGTGGATATGGTGTATAATAAAAATCAGTTTAAGATTAAAATGGCAACGGAAGGTGTATATTATGGCAGCTTACAGTGCAAATGATACCGGCATACTGCTTGAAAGCGGTACTAACGAGCTGGAGCTTTTAGAATTTAATGTATGCGGAAATTCCTATGGCATAAACATTGCCAAGGTCCGTGAAATAATGATGGAACAGGAGCTTGTCCCGATGCCTCAGGCACCCGATGAGATAGAGGGCGTATTTATGCCCCGTGACAAGCTGATTACCGTTATCGACTTACATAAGGTGTTAGGCACCGAAAAGCCTGAGAACGCAAGAGGATTATTCATAATCTGCGAGTTCAACGGAATGGATGTAGGCTTTCACGTTACGGCGGTGCAGGGCATACAGCGTATAGGCTGGACAGCTATCGAAAAGCCACCTCAGGTTTCGGGCGATTCGACTACCGGCATAGCTACCGGTATAGCAAAGGTCGACGGAAAGATTCTTGTTATCCTTGACTTTGAGAAGATAGTAAGCGATATAAACAAGGCGGCAGGACTTGATCTCAAGGGTGCCGAAAATGCAAAGGCTACGGCAGTGACAGCTGAAAAGCATATCGTAATAGTCGAGGATTCGCAGTTTCTCAACAAGATGATAGTAAACAGCCTTTCGGATATAGGCTTTAAGGAGATCCGCTCTTTCCCCAACGGAAAAGAGGCGTGGGACTATATATCTCAGTTTTCGGGCTACAACGGCGATGTTACAAATTGCGTAGCCGCAGTTATAACCGATATTGAGATGCCCCAGATGGACGGACACCACCTTACAAAGCTCATAAAATCCGACCCCACACTTAAAAAGATACCCGTTTTCCTGTTCTCCTCGCTCATAAACGAGCAGATGTATCAGAAGGGACTTTCCGTGGGTGCGGACGAACAGTTCTCAAAGCCTCAGATAGGTATGCTTATCGAGCGGCTTATGCAGATACTGAGCTGATAATTTTTTGCTTATTCGCTGTTTGCCTTTTTGCTACCGGCAACAGTTGAATATCTGATTTTCATTTTTATTCCTTACTTAAGTTTGTTTCGTTTTATTTGAATTTTACCGGCAGAAGTAACATTCTGCCGTCATTTTTTTGTTCTGCGGCTTTATATGCTTGAAGTTAAGACGGATATGTGATAATATATATTAATAAGATTACGATTGCAGAGAAAGGAATGACGCTTTTGAGGATAGTATCTCTGTCTGACGATGAAACAGCCGATTCAAAGCTGTTTTCCGAGCATGGAATATGCCTTTATATCGAACACGGCAGGAACATAATTCTTTTCGGCACGGGAGCGTCTGCTCTGTATCTCAGCAACGCAGAGCGTCTTGGTATACCTGCGGATAAGGCGGATACGCTTATAATCCCCGTAAACACCGATGATTGCACGGGCGGCGTTGAAACAGCGGTGCGAAAGAACAGAAATATACGCATTTTTATAAGAGAGGACGAAGCGGCTGATCGTGCCGTGAAGGAAAAACTGCTCAGAGTACGAAGCGGACTTCCTCAATCGTTCTACAGAAGCGACAGATACAACACGTTCCGTTTTGAACGCTTCACAGAAGTATGCAAGGACTTCTATCTTGTCGCCGCAGAAAAGAAGGATAAGGCCGCCGAAGCCGACAGGCATTTTTATATAAGGAAAAAGGGCTTTTATGTGCCGGACGATTTTTCGGGAGAATGCTTTGCCGTATGTTTCCCCGGCAGAAGACGTGACGGCTTTGTGCTGATAACAGGCGGTGCGTATACGGGCATCGCAGGTATGATAAATACGGCGAAAAGGCTGTGGGACGCTCCGGTTTTGTCTGTAGTCGGCTGCTTTGCCTATACAAACAGGCTCGGAAAACAGACCGTACAGCAAAGCCATATAGCAAAGTCGGCAGATGAGCTGTCAGGGCTTCGCACAGGCAGTATATACACCTGCCATAACACAGGAAGAAAAGGCTATGAAACAATGAAGGATATACTCGGTGACAGGTTGCAGTACCTGCGTGCCGGAGAGGAGTTGAATTTTTAATGAACGTACTGGTAGTCGGTTGCGGTAAGGTAGGCTCACGTCTTGCAAACACGCTGTGCGATGAGGGCATAGACGTTTCGGTAATAGCAAGGACGGCGGCGGAAGCGGATAAAATGCTTGAGCCTGATTTCAAGGGCAGTCTTTTATGCGGAGTGCCGATAGATCAGGATAATCTCAAAAAGGCGGGCATTGAAAGCTGTGATGTCGTATGCGCCGTTACGGACGATGACAACACCAACATAATGGTGTCACAGCTTGCAAAGGAGGTTTACGGAGTAAAGAAGGTCGTCAGCCGTATCCTTGACCCCGAAAGAGGAGATATATTCGCCCATTTCGGACTGGAAACGGTCTGCCCGACAAAGCTCACCGTTGAAGCGATATGCTCTGCGATAAAGCCTATGCTGGAAGAAAAATACGTCAGCTTCGGCTCGCATATGGTGCGTTTCACCACAATGGAGATACCTAAGGAGTTTATCGGCATGACCCCCGTTGACATAGAATATGAGGAGAACGAAACGCTGTATGCGATAATCAGGGCAGACAGCACGATGGAAATAGTGAATAATTATAACGTTGTTATGAGAGAGGGCGACAAGCTGATATTCTCAAAAGCCATCTGACATAAACAACAGAAAGGATCTGTAAAATGCACTCGCTTATAATAGGCGGCGGAAAGATAGGCTACTATCTGACCAAAGTTCTTATTGAAAAGGGATACGATGTATCCGTTGTTGAAAAGGAAAAGGACGCCTGCCAGAAGTTTGCAAACGACCTTAACATAACCGTAATAAAGGGTGACGGCACAAGCGTTTCCGTGCTTGAACAGGCGGGAGTTGCCGATGCCGACAGCGTTATTGCCGTGACAGGACGTGACGAGGACAACCTTGTTGCCTGCCAGCTTGCAAAAAGGCTCTATCAGGTGAAAAAGACCATAGCAAAGGTAAACAACCCCAAAAACGTTGAGGCGCTGAAGAAGCTTGGCGTAGATATAGTTGTAAGCTCTACCGATAACATTACAGGTCAGCTTGAGCGTGAGATAGACAGCGGCAAGATAAAGGAGCTTCTTCCTCTCGGCGCAGGAAATGCAGGCGTTTTCGAGATAGTTCTTGATAACAGTTTCACGCTTCAGAACGTTCCGCTTATGGAAATGGAAATACCGCTGACGCTCAATATTATTTCTATTATCCGCAATGAAACCGAGCTGATAATCCCAAGAGGTCATACCACGCTTGAGATAGGCGACAAGCTGATGATATTATCCAAAATCAAGGACAAGAACGACATTTTCAAAGCACTTAAGATAAAAGCGTGACGTGTATGTAACACGCATTTTGTCAATTATCAGTAAACAAATCCTCAATAGGAAAGATTTTATTGTAAAACTGCATAAAATCGGCAATCGGTTTTAGTGCAATTTCACTTTATTATTTACAAAATATTTTATTCAGCCTTGAATAAGGATACTGTATGTTGTATAATTAGACTGTAAGAAAATCGGACCGGAAGAAAGGGAAAAATTTATATGACTTCACCGTTTACAGAAAATGAAATAACCCGTAAGCTGACGGAGGTGCTGGAGTACGACTTCAGAGTATCCCCCGCAGAAGCAAATCACACCCAGATTTACAAGGCTTTATCAAAGATAGTGGTAAACTACCTTAAGGAAAAGCGCTCAATGTTCATGACCGACTGCAACTCAAAGGGCAGAAAGCAGGTCTACTATCTTTCAATGGAATTCCTTATGGGACGTTCGTTAAAGACAAACCTCTACAACCTCGGTATGCAGGACGAAGTGGCAAAGGCACTCAAGAAGCTCGATGTAAAGATTGAACATATCTATGAGGAAGAACCCGATGCGGGACTCGGTAACGGCGGTCTTGGCAGACTTGCCGCCTGCTACCTTGACGGACTTGCAACCTGCGCATTCCCCGCAACAGGCTATTCTATCCTCTACGAATACGGTATCTTCAAGCAGAAAATCATAGATGGCTGGCAGACAGAGCTTCCCGATGACTGGTTGCCCGGCGGCAGAGCGTGGCTCGTACCCGTACCCGATCAGGCTATAGAGGTTCATTTTGACGGCGAGATCTACGAGAAGTGGGAGCAGAACTACCACAGCGTAAATCACGTTAACTATAAGACAGTAAATGCAGTACCCTATGATATGTATGTATCGGGCTATGACAGCAAGGGCGTTTCAAAGCTCCGTCTTTGGAGTGCCGAGAGTATGTCGTTTGATATGAATATGTTCAATCAGGGCGACTACGCAAAGGCTATCGGTGCAAATAATATCGCACACTCACTGACAAAGGTACTTTACCCCAACGATAATCACCTTGAGGGTAAGGCTCTGCGTCTGCGTCAGCAGTATTTTATGAGTGCCGCTTCTGTAGGCGATATTGTAATGCGTCATATGAACGTTTACGGTACTCTTGAAAACCTTCACGAAAAGGTAGCTATCCATATAAACGATACACACCCCACCCTTGCTATCCCCGAGCTTATGAGAATACTGCTCGATGACTGCGGTTATGACTGGGATAAGGCGTGGAACATCATCACAAACACATTCGATTATACAAACCATACGGTTATGGCAGAAGCGCTCGAAACGTGGGATGTCGATCTTATGCAGAGAATACTCCCCAGAATCTACGCTATCATAGTTGAAATAAACAACCGTTACTGCGCACACCTTACAGAAGTGACCGGCGGCGACAGCGAGAAGGTAACAAGAATGTCCATCATTCTTGACAACCGTGTAAAGATGGCTAACCTCTGCTGTGCGGCAAGCAGTTCTGTAAACGGCGTTTCTAAGCTCCACTCCGAAATCATCAAGGACAGCGTATTCCACGACCAGTACACTGTTAATCCCGATGCCTTCAAGAATGTTACAAACGGTATCGCATACCGCCGTTGGTTACTCGCAAGCAATCAGGGACTTACAAACCTTCTTACCGAGTGCATAGGCGACGGCTTCAAGAAGGATGCGTCAAAGCTGGCAGATTTCAAGAAGTTTGCAACGGATAAGTCGGTTCTTGATAAATTAGCCGCTGTAAAGTTAGCTAACAAGCAGGCTTTCGCAAAGTATGTATACAACACCACAGGCACTAAGCTCAACTGCAACGGTATTTTCGATGTACAGGTAAAGCGTCTGCACGAATACAAGCGTCAGCAGTTAAATGCTATGAACATTATCGCAGACTACATTTATCTGCTCAATAATCCCGATGCGGACTTTGTACCCAAGACCTATATCTTTGCTTCAAAGGCGGCACCCGGCTATTATATGGCAAAGCAGATAATCAAGATGATCTGGTGCATAGGCGAGGAGCTTAAGAAGAACCCCAAGCTGAATGAAAAGCTTGCTGTTGTATTCCTTGAAGATTACAAGGTAACACTGTCAGAGATTCTTATGCCCGCAAGTGAAATTTCTGAGCAGATTTCTCTCGCAGGAACAGAGGCTTCCGGTACAGGTAATATGAAGCTGATGCTCAACGGTGCTCTTACAATGGGTACCTATGACGGCGCAAACGTTGAGATACACGAAGCGGTAGGCGATGACAACATCTTCATCTTCGGTATGTCAACTCCCGAGGTAAATCAGCTCAAGGCCGAGGGATATAACCCCGAAAATATATACAACTCACACGCAGTTATCAAGAGTGTTCTCGAAAAGATGTACAAGGGTATAAACGGTGCAACATTTGAGGAAGTAGCAAATTCACTGCGTCACGCAGACAGATATATGTGCTTTGCCGATTTCGACAGCTACAGAGGAACACAGGCAAAGGCAAGCGAAACCTATAAGGATAAGTACCTCTGGAACAAGATGTCGCTTATAAATATCGCATCTGCAGGCATATTCTCGGCTGACCGTGCCGTTACAGATTATGCCCGTGACATCTGGAAGTTAATTTAACAGACAGTAGCCCGAGATAATAAAAAAAGTCCGTTGCAACCAACGGACTTTCAAACTGTCGATAAACCTCTATCGTTGATAAAAATGGGGTCGCAGGGGCGTAGCCCCCGACAGGGTCTAGGGGCGGTAGCCCCAGTAATATAGCCCCTTCCCACGGGGAAGGGGTTTGGGGTTAGGGATAGAGAATTTGCTCTATTTTTATAAAAATAGACTTTTTCGACAAACTGAAAGTCCGTTGCAACCAACGGACTTTTTCGGGTATATATAACCCCCCTCCGATTTTAATCCGACTTTAATCCGAAAGGAATGTTTTTTAATGGATACTCCGATATTCGACTGCTTCGACTTAAACTATAAAAGCCCGTTCGGAGCAATACGACAGTATCAGCCCAGCACATTCTCCCTGCGTTTTCCGAAGGAATGGCACGTCAGCGACCCTACTCTTGTAATGTTCCGTCCCGGCGAAAAGGAACGCTTCATACCGCTTGACATTACCGATACGACCACCGAATGCAACGTGTTTACCTGTAATTTCAACCCCTTGCATAAAGGTCTGCACCACTATTATTTCTCTTTGATGATAGACGGCAACAGGAGATATGTAAAGCGCAGCGGAGCAAGGCTCGGCGTTCTTGATAACGGAGAGCTGTTCCAGCTTACTGTTTTTGACAAGGATATGGCGGCTCCCGACTGGATAAAGGGCGGAATTATGTATCAGATATTTCCCGACAGATTCTGCCGAAGCGGAGAAAAGCACGAAAACGTTCCTACAGACAGAATAATCCACGAAAACTGGGAGGATACCCCGTTCTTCCGTCCGGACGACAGAGGAATTATCCGCAACAACGATTATTTCGCAGGAGATTTCAAAGGCATAGAAAGCAAGCTCCCTTATCTTCAGAGTTTAGGCGTTACCTGCATTTATCTCAACCCTGTTTTCGAGTCGCACGAAAATCATCGCTATTCGACCGCCTGCTATGAGCATATCGATCCTATGCTCGGCACGGACGAAGATTTTGAGCATCTGTGCAAACAGGCTAAAACATACGGTATAGACATTATTCTTGACGGTGTGTTCTCGCATACGGGCGCAGACAGCATCTATTTCAACAAGTTCGGCAGATACGGAGATCACGAGGGCGCATACAGAGATCCCGACAGCAAATATAAAAACTGGTACTGCTTCTCACGCTATCCTTTCGATTATGAATCGTGGTGGGGCATTACCACACTTCCCAATGTAAACGAGAACAACCCCGACTACACCGAATATATCTGCGGTGAAAACGGTATATTACAGCGCTGGATAGACAAGGGCGCAAGAGGCTGGCGACTTGATGTTGCCGATGAGCTTCCCGATGAATTCCTTGACAATCTCAATAAGGCGGTAAAAGCCAAGGGCGACGATAAGGTCATCTACGGCGAGGTATGGGAGGATGCGTCCAACAAGGAGAGCTACGGTGTCCGCAGACGTTATCTCATAGGCAGTCAGCTTGACAGCGTTATGAACTATCCTTTCAAGGAGGCTATCATAAATTACTGCAAGTACGGCGACGCAAGAGGCTTTGAGGACGGCGTAATGACGATACTTGAGCATTACCCCAAGCCCAGTGCCGATATGCTGATGAACTTCCTGTCAACTCACGATACCGAGCGTATCTTGACAAGACTTGCCGGCGAGGATGTAGGCTGGCACGACAGAGAATGGCAGGCTGAACGCTACCTTTCGCCCGAACAGTACGTTTACGGCCTTTCACTGCTTAAATGCGCTATGGTACTGCAATTCTTCCTGCCCGGTGTGCCGTGCATATATTACGGCGATGAAGCAGGTCTTGAGGGCTATAAGGACCCGTTCAACAGACGCTGTTACCCGTGGGGCAAAGAAAATATAGATATGATAGACTTCACAAAACAGCTTGCCGGGATAAGAAAGGCAAGCAAGGCGTTCGCTCAGGGCGAAATGAAGTTTTTAAGCTGTACGCCTGAGGAATGCGTATTTGCAAGAATTGACAAGCTCAACCGTGAGGCAGCCGTTATATTCCTGAACAAGTCGAAATATCCTAAGACGTTTAAGCTCGACGACTATATGAAGGACGAATATACCGACCCGAAATTCCTCAGAAAGCCTCACGAGAGCGAAGAAAAGACGATAAAGCTCTCTCCGTTTGATTACGGTGTGCTTGTATGCAGTATATAAATATTTGCTTGTTTTTTTACACACGATAGTGTATAATCTATTTGTAACCACTATGTGACGTCTGCCCTCAGGCAGAACGGAAAGGAAAGAAAAATGGGAAAAGCATTGATAATAGGTGCCGGCGGTGTTGCCGGAGTAGTAGTCCATAAGTGCTGTCAGAACAGCGAGGTTTTCACTGAGATCTGCATTGCCAGCCGTACAAAGTCAAAGTGCGATGCGCTGAAAAAGCAGGTAGAGGAAAAGGGTACAAAGACTAAGGTAACGACCGCACAGGTAGACGCAGACAGCGTTCCTCAGCTTGTTGAGCTTATAAATAAGGAAAAGCCCGACATTGTCATAAACGTTGCGCTTCCTTATCAGGATCTTACAATAATGGACGCCTGCCTCGAAACAAAGACAGACTATGTTGATACGGCAAACTACGAGCATCCCGACACGGCTAAGTTTGAGTACAAGTATCAGTGGGCATACAGAGAAAAGTTTGAAAAGGCGGGCATCACCGCACTTCTCGGAAGCGGATTCGACCCCGGTGTAACCGGTGTATTCTGCGCCTATGCCCAGAAACATTACTTTGACGAGATCAATTACATTGATATTCTCGACTGCAACGGCGGCGACCACGGTTACCCGTTTGCGACAAACTTCAACCCCGAGATAAATATCCGTGAGGTATCCGCAAAGGGCAGTTATATCGAGGACGGCAAGTGGGTAGAAACCGAGCCTATGGAGATAAAGAGAGAGTACAACTTTGAGCAGGTCGGCAAGAAGGATATGTACCTTCTGCACCACGAGGAGCTTGAATCGCTCGCACTTAATATCAAGGGTATCAAGCGTATCCGTTTCTTTATGACATTCGGACAGAGCTACCTCACACATCTGAAGTGCCTCGAAGATGTCGGTATGACATCTATCAAGCCCATTATGTACGAGGGCAGAGAGATAGTACCCCTCCAGTTCCTTAAGGCAGTTTTACCCGACCCTGCATCGCTCGGCCCCAGAACAGTCGGCAAGACCAATATCGGCTGTATCTGCATAGGCAAGAAGGACGGCAAGGAAGTACACTACAAGGTTTACAACTGTTGCGATCATCAGGAGTGCTACAAGGAGGTCGGCTCGCAGGCTATCAGCTACACGACCGGCGTTCCTGCTATGATAGGTGCAATGATGGTAATGACAGGCAAGTGGAAGAAGCCCGGCGTCTACAACATTGAGGAATTCGATCCCGATCCGTTTATGGATGCACTGAACAAGTGGGGACTTCCGTGGCACGAAACATTTGACCCCGAGCTTGTAGATTGATCCCGTAACCGAATACTATGCCCGTCACGTTTTGCGTGACGGGCTTTCTATTTATTCAGCATATTGCCCGGAAGCGAAACCACTGCCTTTGATTTCGGCACGGCAAGCCCTGTCAGCAGCACGGCATTCTTGATCATTCCCTCCCCGAATCTTTTGCGTATATCCCTGATACAGCCATCTGCCTTTTCCATTTTTTCAAGCCTTACCGTATCGTTGAAAAAGCTGTTCTGTATCACTGCACCGCCGTCCACAAGAGAAAATGCGGTTACCGTAAGCGACCGAACAGGATTTACCCAATCGTAATTGTCGCAGAACAGCCTGTATGCCGTATCCGCAATTATCATCGGCGAGCGTGTCGCTGTCGGAAGCTCCGTCTGCCACTCCCTGTTTCTGAGAATGCTCGACCTTGCGTTCACACAAACCTTAGTCGCATACTTGTTTTGAAGCGTCAGCCTTTTCCCTATATCCTGAGCCAGCTCAAGAAGCAACGGCTTTGCGTCCTCGCACCGTGTTATATCCGCTGTGGTCGTCACACCGTGCCCCACGCTTTTTGCAGGCATCGAAAAATCAGCAGGCATAACCTGCGAGTTATCCGTTCCGTTAGCGTAGCATCTTAGCATATATCCGTTCTTGCCAAGCACCTTTGTTATCCACTGAGCGTCGCACTGCGCAAGCTCACCCAGTGTATATATCCCGTAATCGTTCAGCTTTGCGGTAGTCGCTCTGCCTGCCCCTATCATATCGCTGAGCGGAAGATTCCATATCTTCTCACGGAACGTTTCTTTCGGTATCACCGTCACCGCATCCGGCTTTTTCATATCGCTTCCGAGTTTTGCAAACACCTTGTTGAACGATACCCCGACCGATATGGTAAGCCCAAGCTCCTCCTTTACGGCACGCCTTATCTCGTCCGCTACCTTTTCGGGTGCGCCGAACAGCCTTCTCGTACCGCTTATATCAAGCCAGCATTCGTCCATTCCGAAAGGCTCGATAAGATCCGTATACCGCTCGTATATCTTCCTTGCAAGCCTGCTGTACCTGAGATATTCCTCAAAGTGCGGCGGTACGATAACAAGCCCCCTGCACTTTGATTTTGCCGATGCCACCGTTTCCGCCGTCTTTACTCCCTGCGCCTTTGCAAGCTCGTTTTTTGCAAGCACTATTCCGTGCCGTTCCTCGACAGAGCCGCACACCGCCACAGGATATTTCTTAAGCTCCGGATTCAGCCTGCATTCAACCGACGCAAAGAAATTGTTCATATCGCAGTGAAGTATATCACGTTCCATTTTGTCGCCTCTTATCTGTTTTGCTTGACACGATACGCAATTTATGGTATCATAAATACGCAATTAAATTTCTAATCAAGATTATACGCAATTATCTTGCGTTTGTCAAGAGAAAAATGCAACGTATTTGCATGTTTTTGAATTTTACGGAGGATACGATTATGATTGAACGTTATGATGTCAACGAAGAATGGGCGCACAGCGGTATTATAAAAGCAGGTGATTTTTGCTTTCTCAATTATTGCGCCGGAAATGTCGGCGGAAGTATTGAACAGCAGGTAAACGGCGCATTTGATGAAATGGAAAAGCGGCTTGGACTTGTCGGTCTTACGCTTGAAAACGTAGTGCAGATGGATTGTCTTTTCAGGGATATATGGGATATTCCGATTATGGAAAAGGTGATAAAGGAGCGTTTCGGCGGCAAATATCCTGTCCGTAAATCAATACAGACCGAATTTGCGCATATCGGCGGAGAAAACGGACTTAAATTTCAGGCAGACGCAGTAGCATACTGCAAGTAAAAGGAGTAATTATGAAATTCTGTGATAAAGTTAAAAAGGAAAGATGTGCAAAGGGGCTTACACAACAGCAGTTTGCTGATATGCTCGGTGTATCGCTGAGAACCATAACGAACTATGAAAAGGGCGAAAGCTACCCAAAACAGCGTGAAATATACGGAAAAATGGCTGAGATACTCGGTGTTGACATTAATTATCTGCTTACCGAGAACGAGGAATTCTACATAAGAGCAAACGAAAAGTACGGCGCTACAGGCGCACAGCAGGCGAAAGCGCTGATGGAAGAGCTAACCGGACTTTTCGCAGGCGGAGAGCTTGACCAGGATGATATGGACGAGATGATGAAGGCCATACAGGACGCCTACTGGATAGCGAAAGAGAAGAACAGAAAATATGTGTCAAAGCGGAAAGAGCACGAATGTTAAGCTGTTTTAACGAGGCGGTCAACAAGGCTGATGAGCTGATAGCCCTTTACGGCAGGTGCTCTCCGAAAAGGCTTGCACGGGAGCTTGATATAGAGGTTCTCGAAAGGGATTTTTCAAATCAGAAAGGCGCATACAAGCTGATACTGAAAAACCCGTTCATCTTTATAAAACGTGATCTTTGCGACAGTATGAAAAAAATCGTCCTGATGCACGAGATCGGTCACGACAGGCTCCACAGGGATAAGGCCGATGATTGCGGCGGCTTTGCCGAATATGACATATTCGATATGTGCGATCGTTCTATGGAGTATGAGGCAAATCTCTTTGCGGCACAGTTTCTTATATCAGATGAAGAGCTTTACGATTGCATAAATTGCGGCTACGATATTGACAAAACTGCGGCGGCACTCTGCACCGACCGTAATCTTGTTGCGCTCAAGGTCGATATTCTGAAAAAGCAGGGTGTGAAGCTGCGCTCCCAGCTTCACAACAATAAATTTCTTGCAGGTGACTGAGAATGAGGTTTTTTATGAACAAATTTTTTACACGCTTCAAGGCAAGCGAACACGGCGGCGAATACCTTATGCGTTTTATTTCTGCGTGGCTGTGTTCGCTCGTTTTGATATTGCTTTTCAGACCGGTAAAAGAGGTATTTAACAAGGAATATGCAGGCGAAGCTCCGTATCTGTTGCTTATCCTGTTTTTCACAGTATTCTACGGCTTACTTACCGTGTTGCGTTTTATTCCAAAGCTCAGAGATATGAAAACCGACTGTGCCGCATTGCTTATATCGACCGCACAGTTTACAGTTGCTTATGCTGTAGTTATGTTCCGTGAAAAAGGCACGAATATTGATTTTTTTCTCGGAGTTGTCCTGTTTATAGCCCTCGCTGTATGGTATACTGTAGGAAAGCAAAGGATAAGGCTTCCGAAATTCACAAAGAAATGCTGGATAGCGGTTCTTGCGCTGTCCGCCGTGTTCATGCTTGTGTTCACAGCACTTGCAATGTCACTGCGGTATTACAAGCTATGCACTCCTGCGTTTGATTTCGGAATATTCACGCAGATGTTCGAGAATATGAAGGACGGACTTGGACCTGTCACAACAGTCGAACGTAATTATGAGCTGTCACACTTTGCTGTGCATTTTTCTCCTGCGTATTATCTGATGCTGCCGTTCTATATGCTTTTTCCGCATCCGGTAACATTACAGATACTGCAGGGAATATTCGTTACAAGCGGAATTATCCCGGTGTTCCTTATCGCAAGAAAATACGGTTTTTCGCTTATACATTCCTCGCTTTTTTCAGCGATATATGCTTTATATCCGGCATTCACAGGCGGCTGCAGCTACGATATTCACGAAAACTGTATGCTTCCTGCGTTCCTGCTGTGGCTGATATGGGCTGTTGAACGCGAAAAGACTGTACCGATGCTCGTCTTTGCATTGCTGACGCTTCTTGTAAAAGAAGATGCCGCCGTATATGTTGCGGTGATCGGGCTTTATCTTATACTGTCAGACCGCAGTGAAAAGACAAGAGCGCTCGGTGCTGTGATTTTCGGAGCGGCCTGCGTTTATTTCTTTGCAGTATGCGCTTATCTCAATAACAGCGGGCTTGGGATCATGGAATGGCGGTACAAGGACTATATGTACAGAGGCGGTGCGCTTATCACCTCAATAGTCGTTACGGCGTTTACAAATCCCGGCTACATTCTGTCAAATCTGTTTACGGGCGAAAAGCTGACCTTTACGGTGCAGACGCTTGGTGTACTCGGCGGTATACCGCTTGTAAGCAGGAAGATAGCACGTTATATATTACTGATACCGTTTGTACTGGTAAATCTGATGCCGACCTATCCGTATCAGCACTCGATTTATTTCCAGTACGTTTTCGGCTCGTGCGTTCTTGTTATCTGGCTTTTCATAATGAATATGTCGGAGCTGTCATATAACAGGGCGAGATGCTTTACTGTGTTTTCGCTTATTGCCTGTGCGGTTATGTTCGTGTCAACAATGACAGGCTACCTGAACAATTTCTATGACAACGACTATGAGGCACACGGTGCAGTCATATCATATCTAGAACAGCTTCCCGACAACGAAAACGAGAGCATCACAGCGAACACGTTCTTTGTCCCTTCGCTGTATAAGCAAAAAGAGCTTTATACGATAAATGACCGTGATGTGCCGACAGACGAATCCGCACCGCTTGCCGATATTGTTTTACTTGACAGGACAAACGCAAAGTTTGAAACCAATTACAATTATTTCACCTCACTCGGAATGAAAGAGGTAACGATAGAGGACGAAAGAGTCGCAAGCCTTGTATGCAGACTTGAATTATAAATCTTTTCACGAAAGGACTAAGGAAATATGCAGGAAATAAGATGCCCGAAATGTAATGAGGTCTTTCAGGTGGATGACAGCGGTTATTCACAGATAGTTCAGCAGGTGAGAGATAAGGAATTCGAAAAAGAAGCGGCACGCAGAGCAGAGGAACTTGAAAAGGCGAAGAACAGCGAGCTTAAAATACTCGAGATGGAGTATGAAAAGAAGCTGGAATCGGCTCTTTCGGAAAAGTCGGACGATATTACGGATAAGGAAAAAAGGATAACCGAGCTTGAAGCAAGGCTTGAAAGCATAGAAAGCGAAAAACAGCTTGCCGTTGCAAATGCAGTCAGAGAGCGTGAAAACAGCTTCAGCGAGGAAAACCGTAAGGCACAGAAGGCTATCAGCGATAAGGATATAGAAATTGCCGAGCTTACAGCAAAGCTGAAGCAGGCAGATAACGAAAGAGCTTTCGCCGTTGACAAGGCAAACAGCGAAAAGAATGCTGAGCTGAGCGAAAAAGAGAGCCTTATAAAACAGCTTGAATTACAGCTTCAGCAGGCACAGAGCTTACAGCAGGCGGCTATTGACAAGGTAAGCAGTGAAAATGCACTTGCCATTGCAAAAAAGGATAACGAAATAAACGAGCTTAACAGCAAGCTTCAGAGCAAGGATAACGAGGCAGAGCTCAGATGCAGGGCGATAGAAGAAAAGTACGCTATTGAGCTTAAAAACAAGGACGAGCTGATAGAGCAGTACAAGGACTTCAAGGCAAGGCTGTCAACGAAAATGGTGGGCGAAACCCTTGAACAGCATTGCCTGACGCAGTTCAATTCTCTTAGAACGTCGGCATTTCCCAATGCCTATTTTGAAAAGGATAACGATGCAAGGAGCGGCAGCAAGGGCGATTTCATTTTCAGAGAATCGTCAGAGGACGGCATAGAATTCATCTCAATTATGTTCGAGATGAAGAATGAGATGGACACCACCGCCACAAAGCATAAGAATGAGGACTTCTTCAAGGAGCTTGACAAGGACAGAAATGAAAAGGGCTGCGAGTATGCCGTTCTCGTTTCAATGCTCGAAGCCGACAACGAGTTCTATAATGCGGGTATTGTAGATGTTTCGTATAAGTACCCCAAGATGTACGTTATCCGTCCGCAGTTCTTTATTCCGCTTATCTCTCTGCTGAGAAACGCCGCAAGAAACAGCCTTGAATATAAGCGTGAGCTTGCTATGGCAAAGGCTCAGCAGGTTGACCTTACTAATTTCGAGAAAAATATAACCGACTTCAAAACGGCGTTTTCAAGAAATTATCAGCTTGCCAGCGATAAGTTCAAGACTGCGATTGATGAGATAGACAAGACTATTATACATTTGCAAAAGACAAAGGACGCACTTCTGTCTTCCGAAAACAATCTCCGTCTTGCAAATAACAAGGCGGAAGAACAGCTTACTATCAAAAAGCTGACAAAGGACGCTCCGAGCATCAAGGAGGAGTTTGCAAGACTTGCAAGCGAACAGACAGCATTGCCCGGCGGTGCAGACGAATAATTCAGAATACGGCGGAGCAGACCTTGTATTTGCTCCGCTTTGCTGTTTATATACGGACAACATCATTCTCTGGGCTCTTGCATTTTACCGTAATTATGGTATAATAACCTCAGACTTAAAATCCGCCGAAGCGGATTTTGCCGTGCAGAAGCACGGCTTGCGGCGCACCGCACGTCTGAGAACATTTTACCATTAAATCTTTTGTCTGACGACAAAATACGGCGTACCGCCGTGTCGGTTTACACCGACCTGATTTATGTTATACTATAATCATAAATCACCGAAAAAATTAATCTGACCTCTGCTCGAAAGGATAAATATGGGATTTCTTATTATTGACGGCAACAGCATATTAAACCGTGCATTCTACGGTATCCGTGTGCTGACAAATTCAAGAGGTGTTGCCACAAATGCCGTAACAGGCTTTATGAACACTCTGCTTATGCTTGAAAAGGATGTAAATCCGGATATGATTGCGGTAGCTTTTGACCTTAAAGCACCGACATTCCGCCATAAGATGTACGACGGCTATAAGGCAAACCGCAAGGGTATGCCCGAAGACCTCGCACAACAGCTTCCCTATATGAAAAAGATAATCACCGCAATGGGAATAACCATTATCGAAAAAGAGGGCTTTGAAGCCGATGATATAATCGGAACTGTTTCAGCCGCCTGTGCGGATAAGAAGATACCCTGTACAGTGTCAACGGGCGACCGTGACTCGTTCCAGCTTGTAAATGATTATGTTACCGTAAGGCTTGCCAAGACAAAAGGCGACATTTACTACACGCCCGATGTTATTATGGAAGAGTACGGCGTGACCCCGAAACAGATGATAGAAGTAAAAGCGCTTATGGGCGATTCGAGCGACAATATTCCGGGCGTTCCCGGTATCGGTGAAAAGACCGCTCTTTCACTTATAAAGGAATTTGCAAGCGTGGACGGAGTTTATGAAAACATCGGCTCAACGCTTATCACAAAGGGTGTACGCACAAAGCTCGAAAACGGCAAGGAAAGCTGTTATATGAGCAGGCAGCTTGCCGAAATATGCCTTACCGCACCTATTGATACCGAGCTTTCGCATTATGTTCCGAAAGAACGTGACGATAACGAGCTTGCAAGCTTGCTGTCGGAGCTTGAAATGTACAAGATGCTCCAGAAGCTGAAGCTGCACCCGACTTCCGCTCCCGCAGGCTCAAAAGAGGCTTTGGAAGAATCCGCCGCAAAGCAGATACCCGCTATGCCTGCAGGCGATATAGTTCTGACGCAGGAGGGGAGCGTATACGCAGGCGCAGTAGGCGTTCCGGTAAAATTGTCCGACGTGGAGCTTAAAGCCTATGCCGACAGCGACAGCACGAAGTACACCTTTGATATTAAGGAAACGCTGACAGTTGCCGGCTGTGAAAGGCTTAAGAACAACCGTTTTGATACAACGCTTGCGGCTTACCTTGTCGACCCCGATTCAAACGATTACAGCCTGTCAAGGCTCTGCGCTCAGTACGGAGTTCCGGAAGGAAACAGCATACAGGAAAAGTCGATAACCGTTGCCGCCCTCAATGATATACTTAATTGCAAAATCAGTGAAACAGGCTCTGCGGCGGTTCTTACCGATATAGAGATACCTCTTGCCACTGTGCTTGTGGCTATGGAGCGTGAGGGTGTAAGTATTGACGCAGACGGAATAAAGGCTTTCGGTAAAGAGGTTTGCGAAAAGGCTGAAAAAATCAGCCGTGAGATCTATGAATACGCAGGTTATGAATTCAATATAGGCTCGCCAAAACAGCTCGGAAGCGTGCTTTTTGAAAAACTTGCATTGCCAAGTGCCAAAAAGACAAAAACAGGCTATTCCACAAACGCCGATGTGCTTGAAAGCCTTATGGACAAGCATCCCATAGTTCCTCTGATAACCGAATACCGTGCGCTTACAAAGCTGCAGAACACATACGTTACAGGACTTCTGAAGGTAGTGGGCGAGGACGGCAGGATTCATTCGACCTTCAAGCAGACGGAAACAAGGACAGGAAGAATTTCAAGCGCCGAGCCGAATATTCAGAATATCCCCGTAAGAACGCCGCTCGGCAGGGAGATGAGAAGATTCTTCACCGCAAAGGACGGCTGCCTGCTTGTCGATGCCGACTATTCACAGATCGAACTGCGTGTGCTGGCTCATATTTCGGGCGACGAGATAATGAAGAAAGCGTTCCTTGACGGAGTGGATATTCATACCGTTACCGCTTCTCAGGTGTTTAATCAGCCGATAGAGTGGGTAACGCCCGACCTCAGAAGCAAGGCGAAAGCGGTCAACTTCGGCATAGTCTACGGAATAGGCGCATTCTCGCTGTCAAAGGACATCGGTGTTTCAGTGCCGAAAGCAAGCGAATATATCCGCTCCTATCTTTCCAAATATTCCGGCATAGCTCACTATATGGAGCAGACCGTTGCGAAGGCTAAGCGTGACGGCTATGTTGAAACTATGTTCGGCAGAAGAAGATATATCAAAGAGCTTGCCGCAAAGAATAAGAATCTGCAGGCTTTCGGTGAGCGTGTCGCAAAGAACACCCCCATACAGGGTACAGCCGCCGATATAATTAAAATCGCAATGATAAAAGTTTACAACAGACTGAAAGAAAGCGGTCTGGATGCAAGGCTGATACTTCAGGTTCACGATGAACTTATTGTTGAGGCAAAAGAAGATTGCGCAGAAAAGGTAGCCTTACTTTTAAAGGAAGAAATGGAGAATGCCGTAAAGCTCACCGTTCCTATGACGGTAGATGTAAATATTGGCAAAACGTGGTATGATACTCATTGACAATGATTGTTTGACAGATAAAGGAAAAATCACGGCTTTAAATCATCATAATTCATCAATCTGTAGCGACATTGCAGTGATTGAAAAAAAGTGTTTTTCTGTGCCGTGGACAGAGCGAAGCATTGAGTCGCAGGTGTTCACTGAAGGCTCGATCAATGTCGTTATTCGTGATGATAAAGCCGAAAACAAGCCGGTAGGCTTTATCTGCGGTCAGAGCGTATCCGATGAATGCGAGCTGTATCGCATTGCAGTGCTTCCCGAATACAGACATCAGTGCATCGCCACACAATTAATGGAATATTTCATAAATAAATGCAAAAATAACGGCATAAAAAGCATTTTTCTTGAAGTCCGCTGTGATAACGAGCCGGCAAAAAAGCTGTATGAAAAACACGGCTTTTCTGAGGTCGGCAGACGCAGAAACTATTATACAGAGCCGGTTTGCGACGCTTTGATATATAAAGCGGAATTGTAAAACGTCATATTTACGGCAGGGCAGTATTTCTCCGCACCTGCCGTTTTTATAAACCCTAATAAACCGCATAACAAAGCCATTTATGACACTTCGGTAACAGCAGGAATATCTCGTTTTCAACCGTAGATTCCCGTTCCTGCCGTATTACTGCTTACATTTCCCGATTGCCACAAACCGCATAACAAAGCCATTTATGGCACTTCGGCAGCAGCAGGAATATCTCGTCCGAAACCGTACTTTCCTGTTCCTGCCGTATTACTGCGTTCATTCTCCGATTGCCACAAACCGCATAACAAAGCCATTTATGACACTTCGGCAACGGCACGAATATCTCGTTTGCAACCGCAGATTCCCGTTTCTGCCGTATTACTGCGTACATTCTCTGATTGCCACAAACCGCATAACAAAGCCATTTATGACACTTCGGCAACGGCACGAATATCTCGTTTGCAACCGCAGATTCCCGTTTCTGCCGTATTACTGCGTACATTCTCTGATTGCCACAAACCGCATAACAAAGCCAAATGCGTCAAATTTCCACTGTAAACACAAAAACGGCAGGCACATTTTATCCGTGCCTGCCGTTTATCGTATCAATTGTATATCCTGTCAAACCGCATTGTAAAGCCAAACAATCGCTATACACGGCAACCCGCTTCACACGATTTTCTGTTTTACTCTGCACCTGACAAAGTATATATCTTAACTGCCACAAACCGCATTGCTATGCGATTTGCAGTGCGTTCAGCCCCGCCGTTTTGCTATCGCACGAAACTCACCGACAATTCCAAAGGCGGAATTGTCAGCGGCATTGCCGTCCGCCGTTTCGCTATCCAGCGGATAGCTCAAACAGTTCCAAAGGCGGAACAGTCAGTGGCACAGCCACCTTAGATCATGCTTTCCTGCCAGCAGTCAGGCGCTGTAAGACCGAGCATCTTAACGATGGTAGGAGCAACGTTTGCCAGACCGTACTTGGTGGGAACGCCGGGAGCGTACTTTGTATCGTCCTTGATAGTGTACTTGACTTCCTTATCATAGATGATGAAAGGAACGGGGTTGAGCGAGTGGGCTGTTCTTACCTGAACCTCACCCTTCTTGTTCTTTTCGAGCATCTCGTCTGCGTTGCCGTGATCAGCGGTTACTACGAGTGTAACACCGTACTCATCGCAAACCTTGATAAGTCTTGAAAGGCCGAGGTCAACCGCTTCAACACCGATTATTGTTGAGTCGAGGCTGCCTGTGTGTCCGACCATATCGCCGTTGGGGTAGTTGCAACGGATAAAGTCGTACTTCTTGCTCTTTATTACTTCGATAAGATCGTCTGTTATCTCAGCGGACTTCATCCACGGACGCTGATCGAATGAAACGTTGTCGGAAGGAATTTCCTTGTATGTTTCAAGCTCTTCGCTGAACTTATCGCTCTTATTGCCGTTCCAGAAGTAAGTTACATGGCCGTACTTCTGTGTTTCGGATACGGCATATTCGTTAAGACCTGCGGCAACGAGTACCTCTGTGAGAGTGTTTGTAATCTCGGGAGGATTTACAAGGAAGCGTGCAGGAAGCTTTAAGTCGCCGTCATACTGCAGCATACCTGCGAAGCATACGTCGGGCTTTGCGCCTCTGTCAAATGCCGTGAAGTCGTCATCGTCAAATGCCATTGAAAGCTCGATAGCACGGTCGCCTCTGAAGTTGAAGAGGATAACACTGTCCTTGTCAACTATCTTGCCTACAGGTTCGCCGTTCTCAGCGATTACGAATGCAGGGAGATCCTGGTCGATGATGCCGTCGTTTTCTTTACGGTAGGTTTCAACAGCTTCCATAGCTGATGCAAACTGTCTGCCCTCGCCCTTGACGTGAGTCTTCCAGCCAAGCTCAACCATAGGCCAGTCAGCCTGGTAACGATCCATAGTAACCTTCATACGTCCGCCGCCGCTTGCTATCTTACCGTCAAAAGCGCCGTCCGCATTAAGCTCCTTGAGGAAGCTCTCAAGCTGTTCGATATATATCGGAGCAGAAGTAGCGGGTACATCTCTGCCGTCGAGCAGAATGTGTACTCTTGCCTTCTTGATGCCTTCGTTCTTGGCTTCTGTCAGCATCTTGAACAGGTGCTTGATATTTGAGTGAACGTTACCGTCCGATAAAAGACCGATGAAGTGCAGGGTGCTGTTGTTAGCCTTACAGTTGTCAACGAGTTCCTTCCAAGCCTCAGACTGATACATCTTTCCGCTTTCGATAGATTCGTTAACGAGCTTTGCGCCCTGTGAGTAGATCTGACCGCAGCCGAGTGCGTTGTGACCTACCTCTGAGTTGCCCATATCATCATCTGTAGGCAGACCTACAGCGTCACCGTGAGCCTTTAAACGAGTGTTGGGGCATTCTCTTAAAAGTCTGTCAAGAGTAGGAGTGTTGGCGAGCGTAACTGCATCGCCAAGACCTGTCTTTGAAAAGCCTACGCCGTCCATAACAACGAGTAAAACGGGTTTTGCCATTTGTTTAGTCGTCCTTTCGTAAATATCCGATTTTTTGATTAGCCGTTTACGGCAGCCTTGATGATAGTTGTGAAATCAGCAGCCTTGAGTGAAGCACCGCCGATAAGACCGCCGTCAACGTTTGTCTTTGAGAGCAGTTCTTCAGCGTTCTTTGCGTTCATAGAGCCGCCGTACTGGATTGTGATTGTTTCTGCAGTATCTGCGCCGTAGAGCTTAGCGAGTGTAGCACGAATGAAAGCGCAAACCTCTTCAGCCTGATCTGCTGTAGCTGTCTTGCCTGTACCGATAGCCCAAACGGGTTCGTAAGCGATTATGCACTTCTTGAGGTCATCTGCGGAGATGCCGAAGAAATCGAGCTTAATCTGACGTGCGATAACTTCTTCTGTAATGTTGCATTCACGCTCCCAGAGAAGCTCGCCTACGCATACGATGGGTTTTAAGCCTGCTTCAAGAGCAGCCTTTGTTCTCTTGTTTACTGTTTCGTCTGTTTCAGCAAAATACTGACGGCGCTCGGAGTGACCGAGTACAACATATTCAACGCCCATTTCAGCGAGCATATCAGCTGAAATTTCGCCTGTGAAAGCGCCGCTCTTTTCAAAGTGGCAGTTCTCAGCGCCGATCTTTATGTTTGTGCCGGCTGTTACAGCGAGAGCTGTTTCAAGGTTTGTAAAGGGAACGCAGGCTACGACCTCAACGTCCTTTACATCGGCAACCATAGGCTTTAATTCTTCTAAAAGAGCCTTAGCCTCGGGTCTTGTCTTATTCATCTTCCAGTTACCTGCGATAACTGCTTTTCTTACTGTCTTTTTCATGATACAGTGTTCCTTTCGTTTTTAATTACAAATTGCTTATTACACAACAATAAGGGCGGAGAATATCCGCCCTCGTTATTTTTACTTGTCCTGAATGCAAGCGATACCGGGAAGTACCTTACCTTCGAGGTATTCAAGAGAAGCGCCGCCGCCTGTTGAGATGTGGCTCATCTTGTCTGCATAACCGAGGTTGATAGCAGCTGTAGCCGAGTCGCCGCCGCCGATGATCGTTGTAGCGTCTGCCTCTGCAAGAGCTTCACAAACAGCAACTGTACCCTTCTTTAATACGGGGTTTTCAAATACGCCCATAGGACCGTTCCATACAACTGTCTTAGCTGACTTAGCTGCATCAGCGAACAGAGCCATTGTCTTAGGACCGATGTCAAGACCCATCATATCAGCAGGAATCTTGTCAGCGTCAACAACGCTTACTTCGATCTCAGCATCGATAGGATCGGGGAATTCCTTTGCAATTGTTGTATCAATGGGGAGAAGGAGCTTCTTGCCGAGCTTTTCAGCCTTTTCAATCATTTCCTTGCAGTAGTCGATCTTCTCGTTGTCAACGAGTGATGTACCTACTTCATAGCCCTTAGCCTTTAAGAATGTGTAAGCCATACCGCCGCCGATGATAAGTGTGTCGCACTTTTCGAGGAGGTTTGATATAACGTTCAGCTTGTCTGCAACCTTAGCACCGCCGAGGATAGCAACGAAAGGTCTTACGGGGTTTTCAACAGCGTTGCCTAAGAACTCGATTTCCTTGTTCATAAGGTAGCCTACTGCTGTTTCCTTAACAAACTTTGTAACGCCTGCTGTAGAAGCGTGTGCTCTGTGTGCAGAACCGAAAGCGTCCATTACGAATACATCGTCGTCAACGAGATCTGCAAGCTCCTTAGCGAATGCTTCACCGTTCTTTGTTTCTTCAGCGCCACGGAAACGTGTGTTTTCAAGAACAACTATCTCGCCGTCCTTCATTTCTGCAACTGCCTTCTTTGCATTCTCGCCTACTACTGTATCGTCCTTAGCGAAAACTACCTTTGTATTAACAAGCTCTGCAAGTCTTTCTGCAGCAGCCTTAAGAGAGAACTTGTCCTCGGGACCGTTCTTCGGCTTGCCGAGATGTGAACAAAGAACTATCTTTGCGCCGTTCTCAACTAACTTATTGATTGTGGGAAGTGCGGCCTGGATTCTGTTGTCGTTTGTGATCTTGCCGTCCTTCATAGGTACGTTGAAGTCTACACGAACAAGGACTTTTCTGCCCTTTACCTGTAAATCTTCTACATTCTTCTTGTTTAATTTGCTCATGGTAATGATCCTTTCGCTTTTACTTTATTTGTATGAGGCTGTCCTCAAGAAATACAAATTTCACGCATATTTTTATACTTCTGCGCTCATATTTATTTTACCAAAAAAGCGGATAAAATGCAAGTACTTTTTATAAAGAAATGCGCAGTTGATAAAAACACACGGCAGGAGAGTTTTCCTGCCGTGTGTCTGCTTGTAGTAAAAGCCTGTTTTGAAAAATATAGCCTGATCTCAATCCCTAACCCAAACTCCATTCTCCTAGGTGAAGAGCTTTGCCTAAAGCAAGGACGCTTTGATTGCTTGCCACAAAGCCTACAGAGCAAGCAACACTCAATACCCGTTTTAATTTAGTAGATATATAGATTTTCCGACAGACTTCAGCGCTTTTCCTGAAAAGCAGGACACTGTTTGCTGTATAGATCACTTATTCGTTTGTAATCGGAATTTCTGCTATCAGCTTTGGCACAGGATCTTTTGGGATAATGTCATAATAACGATCGTTATTGAATACATAACCTTTTTCAACGGCATTTGATACCGAGAGATAGTTCTTTCCACAGTACAGACCGGTAAACGTACTGACTCTTCCCTCAGAATCCGTGTTAGCTATGCAATAGTCGCCTGAAGCGTGAACGTTTGCGTTGTTATGTTCCAGATTATATGTGTCTATATCATCAAGATGTACAAAATATATTTCGCAGTTCTTTACAGGCTTTCCGTTGTCATCCTTAAGCACCATGTCGATGTCAATATCGCCATAGTCGGTGGCAATGTATGAAGAGTAAAATCTATCCCCGAGTATGACTTTCGGCTTACTGCTCTTTACAAGATCTTTGCGCACCATTATAGTGCTATAGATATGATTGTTTTCGCCTTGGATATTATCTATGCTTACAAGCAGGATATAATCATTTACTTCTTCTCCGGTGATAATTTTGCCGTCAACGCTTATGCTTGCATAGCTTACCGGAGTCTTTTTCACTTTACATCCCGTAATCCTACGACCGTCAACAGTGTCGATCAGTCGTGCTCCTTGCCATATGTTATCGTCTATATAGGTATCGCCATAATGGATAAGCTCAACCGGTATGTAAGTGTGTTCCTCATATGTGTAGGATTTTTCTGCAAGCGCATACTGCTGTTCGCTGTAATCGGGTAGAGTATCCTCCTCCTGAATACTTTCGTCTACAACCTCAAATTTGTCGGCAGGAAGAGTACCGGTTGTCAGATCGATATTTATAATGCTGTTACTGCTGCTTTCGGTCACGGTGAATACGGCAAATCCGTTGTCGCCTGTAGTGGTCATCATAGGAGCGGCTATAACGTAAATGCCGTAGTCTATGCTGTCAAATGTGTGATCACTGCCATCGGTATTAAAATAGGGTACTTCTGATATTTTGGATTGCTTTATGGTTATGACTTCATCATTTGTAAGGAACGCTTTGTCAACCTTATAATAGTAAAGCATACTTCTGTCAAGATCGGCTGCGTTGCCTGTCATTCTGAGCGTTACATTAGTCGCTGTGCCTGTCGGCTTGGGAGCGGGCTCGGCAGTTGTTGTCTTAGTAGTTGTTGCGGTTGTCTGCGGTGTGGTTGAAGTTGCGGGAGCCGTGGTTGAAGTAGTTGTTTTGACTGTTGTCACAGCCTTGGTTGCTTCCGGCTTTGATGAGTTGTCACTGTCACCCACCACAGAGGTTATATCAATGGTTTTTGCGTCTGTTCCCGCTTTGTTTTCAATTCCGAAATTGAACATATAATTATTGTAGTAAGTATAATTCAAAAATATATAGTCATAAGGCGAAACGACTATACGGAGTTTTCCGTCAACATACTTCATGGATATATATTCAAGCTCAAACGTTTTGCTGTTGTCTGCGCCGTCTTTTGCGGTAAGCGATAACAGGATCAGAGAATTATGACTTTCATCGGTATAAAATGCCGTGCAATACTGCGTATGCGCCGAGTACAGCTCTGGTATAGGAAACTCTTTGTCTATATTTATGCCGAACTTTGATTTTGTGTTATTTTTATCCGCCGGCTGGATATAATCGGGACAGTACTCAAAAAAATATTCTTCAAATTTGTCCGAGTTACCCCCTGTGTATACCTGTGATACAGCGTTGATAAATTCCTCTGTGGTGTCAAACCCGAAATATGCTTTATCGGCATAATAAAAGCGTGCGTTATTATAAGAAGTTCTGCCTGTAAAGTAGTTGGCACTGTTGTTTTTGAACTTTTCAATTTCCTGCGCACTCATATCCGATGATATGCCGACTGCCTCGTTAATATTGGAAAAAATAATATATTTATTCGTAATGTCAATTGCATTATCGAACAGGTCAAGCATTTCACTCTGAACCTGCTTATCCGTGCAGAAAAGACTGTCAAAATCATCAGCCGCATTGATTTCTGTAGTATCTATGGTCGGTGTATTATCTATCCTGCGATAAGTTATTTTTCCGAGCTGTGCCCAGAATGTCTTGTCATCAACAAAAGTCATTCCGCTCTTTTCGGAATGTACCTTTGTGTTTTCCGAGGGTGTAACTATGCTGTCGGCGGCGCTGTTGCCGCCTATCGATACGTTGATAGGTCCGCCCTGATTATTTATTACCGCAAAATGTATTCCGACACCTGCCGTGCCTGCGGCGACAACTACTGCGGCGGCCGCTGCGGCATAACGTTTTATCTGCGGTATGAAGCTGCGTTTCTTGTCGCTTTGCAACAGCCTGTCAAGGCCGTTTTTCTTCTGCTCGTCTGTAGCGTTTACTTCATCGAATGCCTGTTTAATTGTCATTTTATTCAACGCTCCTTTCATCACTGAGGACATTTCTCAGCCGCTCCCTCGCTTTCTGCAATCTTGTGCGGACCGCAGAAGAGCTTATGTGCAACATCTGTCCTATTTCTTCGCTCGAGTATCCGTCATAATAAAACAGATACACGGGTATTTTCAGCTTGTCGGGCAGTTTTGAAAGCTCGCTGAGAAGCTCTTTTGCTTCATTGCTTATATTGCTGTCGGGAATATTGTCGTTGAGCGGCTCATTTTTTCTGCACGCCGCCTTGAGCATATTCTTACAGATATTTGAAGCAACACGGATAAGCCATGCTTTTTCGTGGTTTTCGCTTTCAAACTGTTTTCTTGTTTCGATTGCTTTCAGAAAAGCGTTATGTACAGCGTCTTCTGTATCCTGTATATTTTTCATATACATATAGCACACCCTGTAGAGAGTGTCAAAATTGCGTTCATAAAGCTCTCTTATGCTCTCGGAAGAATAATCTGACGTCATAAATCGTTCCCCCTGAGTTTTTCTCTTTGAATGTAATACAACTGAAAGATGTGTTTTGTCTGTCGGAGAATAAAAAAATGCGGTTGAAAGTTCAACCGCAAAACAAGGACGGGGAAAACCCGTCCTTTATATCATCTTTCTTCTCTGAAGTACGCTTCACCGAGCGCCTTAGGAGGCTGATTCTCTTTCTTCTTTCTCATTGCTATGAAAATCAGCACTATAATGGTGGCGATGTAAGGGAGCATTGTTAAAAACTGCGAGGGTATCTGTATCTCCCAGCCCTGCATCTTGTAGTTTAAACCTCTCAGCATACCGAAAAGGTAGGCGGCGAATATCGCCTTGAGCGGATTCCATGTACTGAATATGATGAGAGCAACGGCTATCCAGCCTGCGCCTGCCGTAACGTTATCCTGCCAGGTTGTCAGGAATGCGGTTGACAGATAAGCGCCACCGAGTCCGCAAAGGAAACCGCCGAGCAGAATATTTATATACTTATGGAGCGTAACATTTATGCCCGAAGCGTCGGCCGCACCGGGATTTTCGCCAATCGCCCTTACATAAAGTCCGAGCTTTGTCTTGTTGAGGTAGAAATACGCAAGCACGGCTATGACAAGTCCGAGCCATACATATATATCCTGCGAGAAAACAGCCTCTCCGAGTATCGGGATATTGCTGAGAACAGGTATTTCTACAGGGCGGAATGCCGAGCTTACCGACTGGGGTATCTGTTCGCTTGATACCCAGCCGCCTATAAGACCGGAAACGCCCGTGCCGAATATGGTCAGCACAAGACCGGTAACGACCTGATTTCCTCTGAGCGTGACGGTTATAAAGGCATATATAAGCGCACCTGCCGCACCCGCAGCACCTGCCGCCAGCATAGCGAGCAGAGGATTTCCCGTAGCACACGCAACTGTGAAGCCGAGTGACGCACCCATAAGCATCATACCCTCGACACCGAGGTTCATATGACCTACCTTCTCACAAAGTATACCGCCGACAATGGCAAACAGTATCGGAGTACCTGTCTGAATGGCGGTCTGTAAAAACAGACCTATCTGATGAAGAATATCCATTATTCAGCCTCCTTTACTGCGGTATGCTTGCGAAACGATATTTTATAGTTTATAAAGAACTCGCACGCAAGAACGAAGAATATTATGACACCCTGCATTATTTCCGTAATGGACGAGGGTATTTTCATTACCTGAAGCGAGCTTCCGCTCTGGAGAAGTATCGAGAACATAAACGACGCAACCACGATAACGGGCGGCTTCAGCTTTGCAAGCCAGGCGGTGATTACCGCCGTAAAGCCAAGACCTGCCGACATCGAATCGGTTATCGACTTCTCAACGGCGCTCGACTGCATAAAGCCTGCCATTCCGCAAAGACCGCCGGAGATAAGAACTGCAATCACCAGTATTTTAACCGTATTCATACCGGCATATTTTGCGGTGGTTTCGCTTTCGCCGATAACGTCAATCTGATAGCCGAGCTTTGTGTAGCGGAGCAGTATCGTCATAATAATTACGAGTACCAGCATTATTATCCAGCCTGCGTGAATGCCGAATACATCGGGCAGTACCGCATTTTCCGAGAAGTTAGGCACCTTTGCCGCACCGAGTGCCGCAGGGTCTTTCCACGGGCCGTATTGAAGGTAGCTTATAAAGGCTATCGCAATATAGTTCATCATCAGCGTTACAAGCGTTTCGCTCGCACCGAACTTAGCTTTGATAACCGCAGGGATAAGCGCCCATAAGCCGCCGCAGATGAAGCCTGCAACGCACATAAGCGGTAAAAGGAGTACAGGCGGCAGATCGGGACACATAAAAGCCATTGATGCCGCACCGAATGCACCCATATAGAACTGACCCTCAGCGCCGATATTCCAGAACTTCATTCTGAACGCTATCGCTATACCGAGCGAAAGAGTGGTAAGCATTATCGTTTTGTTCATAACGTCCTTGAAACGCTTGAACGGGGTCTGTATTATTTTGCCGAAAACCTTGAAAGGATCATAACCCATTATGGCAAGAACAATGCCGATAAATATCAGCGACAGCACGATGGCGCCTATTCTTATAAGAACGTCAACGAGCTTTGATGTGCCTTTCTGCCGCTTTGAAATCTGTATCATGCTCATACGGCCTTCTCCTCTCCCTTGTTGATATGGTCGCCCACCATCATAAGACCTATGTCTTCCTTAGTGACGGTCGTGGGGTCTACTATGTCGATTATCTCACCGTCGTGTATTACCATAAGTCTGTCGGAAATGCTTTTCAGCACGTCAAGATCCTCGCCTATGAACAGCACGGCAACGCCTTTTTTCTTCTGCTCGTTGAGCATATGATATATATTGTATGACGCACCTATATCAAGACCTCTTACGGGATAAGCGGTTATAAGCACCTTGGGCGAGAGCCATATTTCTCTGCCGAGAAGCACCTTCTGTATATTGCCGCCGGACAGCTTCTTTACTGTGTAGTTTACAGACGGGGTGTAAATATCAAAATCGTGTACTATCTGCTCTGCGAGCTTCTTTGCAAACTTGCTGTCTATGAACGGGCCGGGATTATGATTATAGGACTTTAGGATAACGTTGTTCGTTATGCTCATTCCTGCCACAAGACCCATACCGAGTCTGTCCTCTGGAACAAAGCTCATACTGATGCCCTTGCGGATTATCGCTCTGGGATCGAGTCCCTTTATGCTGTCGCCGTCAAACTCAATATCGCCGTCGGTCATTTTGTCAAGACCTGCGATTATCTCGCAAAGCTCCTTTTGACCGCTTCCTGCTATGCCTGCGACACCGAGTATCTCACCGCCGTATACGTCAAAGTTCACGTTATCAAGAACGTTTACGCCGTCTGTATTTTTCTTTGTGAGATTTTTCACGGAAAGCATCGGCTTTGCGTTATAGTCACAGCACTGCGGACGCTCTATTTCAAGCGTTACAGCCTTGCCGACCATCATCTCGGTAAGCTGTTGGGGAGTGGTTTCGCTTGTCTTTACCGTACCGATACATTCGCCCTTACGCAAAACAGTAACACGGTCGGAAATATCCATAACCTCCGCCATCTTATGAGTGATAATGATTATCGTACAGCCCTGCTCCTTCATCTTTCTTAGAATAGCGAACAGTGCGGTTATCTCCTGCGGGGTAAGCACCGCTGTAGGCTCGTCAAGGATAAGAACGTTTGCGCCTTGGTAGAACGCCTTCATTATCTCTACAGCCTGCTTTTCGCTGACAGACATATTGTATATCTTCTTGTCAGGGGTAACGTTAAGGCCGTATTTCTCGTTCAGCTTGTTCACATGGTGAGCCATACGCTTTTTCGATGTGACAAAATGCTTTATATGACCCATTACCACGTTTTCTGCGGCGGTCATTACATCGACCAGCTTGAAGTGCTGATGTACCATACCGATGCCTGCCTTTATAGCGTCACCGGGAGAACCAAAGTGCATCTTTTTACCGTCAATCGAGATAGTACCGCTGTCGGGCGTATATATGCCGCTGAGCATATTTACAAGGGTACTCTTGCCCGAACCGTTTTCGCCGAGCAGGGCAAGTATCTCGCCCTTGTATACGTCAACGGAAATATCCTTGTTTGCGTATACCGAGTCAAACGATTTGGTTATGTGTTCAAGTTTTATATAAGGGTCTGCCATATAACCTCCTTGAAAATAGCGATTTGTCTTTTTAAAACATCGCAGATATTCCGGTGCTTTAAAAAGACAAATCGGGCAGTCGCTGAGGACTGCTCGTATTGTCTTTAATAGTCTTAAGATTTTATGACCTGCGATTATGCGGGGATAGTACCTGTTACACCCTTAACAAACCAGTTCATGTTCCAGATTTCTTCATCTGTCATCTTAACGCCGTCTTCAACCTTCTTGTTGCCTTCCTGATCGTAAAGAGGACCTGTGAAGGGTTCGAGTGTGCCGTCAATGATAGCCTTCTTAGCTGCATCTACCTTTTCCTGTGTGCCTTCTGCGCAGAGGTCTGTCAGCTTGTCAAGGTATGTCATGTTAGCGGCAAGACCTTCCCAGTATTTACGGCTTGTCCATGTACCGTCCATAGCCTTCTTTACATCGTCTGTGTAGAATGTCTTCCAGTCGAAGCAAGCGGCTGTGAGGTAAGCCTTGGGAGCAGCGTCTGATGTGGGGAAGTTGTAGCCGATGCAGTATGCGCCCTTTTCTTCAGCGGCAACCTGAGGAGCTGTTGTATCCTGGTGCTGAGCGATTATGTCAACACCCTTGTTGAGAAGCTCAAGTGCTGCCTGCTTTTCAACAGTGGGGTCATACCATGTATCTGTGAATACTACTTCTACCTTAGCGTCGGGGTTTACAGACTGTACACCGAGTGTAAATGCGTTGATACCACGGATAACCTCGGGGATACCCTTAGCGGCAACATAACCGATGTAGTTCTTCTGTGTCTTCATACCTGCAACGATACCTGCAAGGTAACGAGCCTGATATACCTTACCGAAGTAGGTTGACATATTTTTTTCTGTCATATAACCTGAGCAGTGAGCAAACTTTACATTGGGATGATCCTTTGCCATCTGGTCTGTACCTTCCATAAAGCCGAATGAGTTTGTGTAGATAAGGTTGCAGCCTTCATCGATAAGTGTCTGGATAGCTTCCTTAGTGTCGGCAACGGTTTCGGGTACGTCCTCAACGTAGAAGGTCTTTACGCCCATAGCCTCAACTGCAAGTCTGCCTGCATCGTGAGCCTGTGTGTAACCGCCGTCGTTGATCTTGCCGATGTAAACAAAGCCTGCTACAACATCGCTCTTGGCTGTGCTGTCGCCTGTGCTCTGTGCGTCGGAAGTCTTGCTTTCATCCGTACCGCTTGTTGCGGCATTGCCGGAGCAGCCTGTGAGTCCTGCTGTAAGTGCGCAGGTTGCCGCCAGTAAAATGGCGATAAGTTTCTTTTTCATGTTTTTCCTCCCTATTAAAACAGTAAAAGATATATTAACGGCATTTTGCCGCTAAATACGATTATTTACAAGTCAATACCGCATAATTATTGTCGTGCGATTGCTTAGTCAGATTTTTCGTCAGATTGTATAAATTGAGTGCGGGCAGGCTGACGCCTGTCAAGCGAAATTTGTGCAAGATGGCGGAAAATATGCAAGCTTAGCGTACGGCAAAGGCGATAGCCGTTAATTGTGCGGTGTTGCCTTAAAAGGCTCAGTGTCTGAAAATACAGCCGCCGTCAACGCTCATCGAGTCAACTATTGCGAGCGATTCTACTCTGATGCCTTTTGAGCGGACAAGATCTCCGCCCTTCTGGAAGCCCTTTTCTATAACGATACCTGCGCCTGCTATACTTGCGCCTGCGCCCTTTACTATGTCGATAAGGCCGAGTAAAGCACAGCCGTTTGCAAGGAAGTCGTCGATTATAAGCACGTTGTCATCGGGTGACAGGAACTTCTTGCTGACTATTACGTTATATGTACGCTTGTGTGTAAAGCTCTCGATAGAGGTCGAATAAACCTCGCCGTCTATGTTTACGCTCTGCGCCTTCTTCGCAAATACGACAGGACATCCGAAATACTGTGCCGTAACGCAAGCAATGCCGATGCCCGACGCTTCTATAGTCAGTATCTTGTTTATGCTCTTGTCGGGAAACAGTCTGCGGAACTCCTTGCCGATTTCGTTGTAAAGCTCAATATCCATCTGATGATTGAGAAAGCTGTCAACCTTGAGTACGTTTCCCTCTTTTACTATACCGTCCTTGTTTATGCGTTCTTCCAGTAACTGCATTTTACATTTCCTCCGTTTATTTCAGTAATTCACGTCCCATAAGCACGCCCATGACAGACGCCATCATAAGTCCTCTTGTCCAGCCGCTTGAGTCGCCTAAGCAATGCAGTCCCTTTACGTTCGTGTTGAAATGCTCGTCCATCTTTATACGGTTGCTGTAGAATTTAAGCTCGGGTGAATATAAAAGCGTTTCACGGCTTGCAAAACCGGGAACGACCATATCCACAGCCTTTATGAAATTGATAATGTTCGTCATTGTACGGTAAGGCATAGCCGCCGTGATGTCGCCTGCAACAGCATCGGGCAGGGTGGGTCTTACGTTGGAGAAATTAAGCTCCTTGGGCCATGTACGCTTTCCGTCGAGGATATCTCCGTAACGCTGTACAAGAATGTGACCGTTACCGAGCATATTGGTAAGCTCGCCGACCTTCTTAGCATATTCTATAGGCTGGTTGAACGGTACACTGAAATTGTGCGAGCAAAGTATAGCAAGGTTTGTGTTGTTGCTCTTAAGCTCTTTATATGAGTGACCGTTTACAACAGCTAAATCGTTGTCGTAGTTCTCCTGGCTTACAAATCCGCCGGGGTTCTGGCAGAATGTACGCACCTTGTTCTTAAACGGCAGAGGATAGCCGATGAGCTTTGACTCGTAAAGGACGGCGTTTATCTCCTCCATAACCTCGTTTCTGACTTCCACTCTTACACCGATGTCAACAGTACCCGGTGTATGCTCTACATTATGCGCCTCGCAGGTCTTTTCGAGCCAGTCTGCACCCTTACGGCCTGTTGCGACTACTATCTCGTCGCCGTATACGGTTTCCTGTTCGCCGCCGTCACGGGCATTTGAAATGATAACGCCCTTACATACGCCGTCTTCTATTATAATATCCTCGCAGTTCTTGCCGAACAGCACCTCAACGCCGCTTTCGATAAGATACTTTTCTATCTTGAAATAAAGCTCGTGCGCCATTTCCGTTCCTAAGTGGCGGATAGGACAGTCAACCAGCTTCAAGTTTGCGTTTATGGCTTTCTTTCTTATATCTCTTATCTTGTCGGGGTCGCTTACGCCCTCAACGTGCTTATCCGCACCGAATTCAAGATATATCTTGTCTGTGTAGTCGATGGTTTCCTGTGCAAGCTCCTCACCGATAAGCTCGGGGAGCGTTCCGCCGACCTCGCACGACAGCGACAGCTTGCCGTCCGAGAATGCGCCTGCGCCCGAAAAGCCCGTTGTGATATGGCAGTAGGGCTTACAGTTCATACAGTGCTTTGTTTTTGCCTTAGGACAGCTCCTTTTCTCTACCGAAGCGCCCTTTTCGATTATCAGAATTTTTTTGTCTGAGCCGTTTCTGACCATTTCAATTGCGGTAAAGATGCCCGCAGGTCCCGCTCCTACAATTACTACATCGTATTTCAATTACTTTTCTCGCCTTTCCTTTTAGCAACAATAAAGCGTTTTACCGCTCCTTTGCAGAAAAACGCCGAATTACACTAATATAATTATTTTGACACAATTCGAGCCTAAAGTCAATATCAAACCGACACAAAAATGAACTTTTGTGAATAATTTTTGTATCGCTTCCGGTAAAGCGGAGAATATAGTGCAATTTACAGCTAATTTAGCACAATACAGTAAAATAATACAAGATGGGCTTGACAAAAAAACACAATATGCTATTATAAAGGTAATAGCAAATGCAATGCTTTAGCAATGTCTGCAAATTGAAAGGAGTCCACTTTATGACCAAGATCGGAAAACGTATCATTATCATCGCAATACCTGTGGCAGTAGCAGCCGTTTTGCTGTTATCATCTGTCTTTTCTGCGGCAAAATTCAACACCTTCAACTGTTTTTCTTCGTTCCCTGCATTTTTCGGGATCATAAGCGGCTCGGAGAATGCGACAGAGATAGACGGCGGAAAAATTATAATGTGTCCGCCTGCGGATTCTGTTGAAAAGCTGGCAGATTATCTGAAAGATAAAGGCATTGAGCGTGACCCTGAAAATGATATGGGTGGCAGGATCGGCTTTATCGAAAACGGTGAAAAAATTCAGTTTGCATCCCGTATAAACGGTTATTACGGGTTATTCACAAGGGTGTAAGGCGATAATAAAATTTGACAGCTAAACTGTGTCTGTTTCAGGCACAGTCAGGCTGTCGAAAAACCTCCTGCTTATTTAAAAATGGGGTCGCAGGGGCGGAGCCCCCGACAGGGACTAGGGGCGGTAGCCCCAGTAAAATCCCCCTTTCCCCGGGAAAGGGGGCCGGGGGATAGGGATAGTGAGTTAGAAGTTTGTTTCAAAAACAGACTTTTTCTACAAACTAAACTGTGTCTGTTTCAGGCACAGTTTTTATTTTTTGCAGAAAAACTCTTGACAATAGTCCGAAATCGGATTATAATATCTCTCAGTCCGATTTCGGACTTAAACATTTGCCGACAAGGAGAATCAGTTTGGATAATAAAAACAACAGAAAAAAACTGTATGAATATAACAACGTACTGAAATCAATAGATGATTGCTACCGGAATATAGCAAAGCGCTTCGGTTTTTCGGAAGCGGCTTTCTGGACGCTGTACACACTGCGTATGGAGCCGGGCAACATAACGCAGAGCGATGTCTGCACCGTGCTGTATCAGCCCAAGCAGACGGTAAACTCCGCACTGAAAAAGCTCGAAAGCGAGGGGTATATAACGCTTACTCCGGCAGGTGCGCACACAAAGAATATCAGCCTTACAAAAAGCGGAACAAAGCTGTGCGAGCAGACGGTAGATAAGGTGATAGAGGCGGAATGCGCCGCACTCGGCAATATGACAGATGAAGAAACCGAGAATATGACTGCGCTTATGAAGCTGTACAGCGTGCTTCTTAAAAATCAGACGGCAAAAATATAAGGATACAAAAGGAGAACAAAGGGAAAATGAGCAAGATAAAACTTTCGGATCACTTTACTGCGGGACGGCTTTTCAGGTTTGTACTGCCGTCGGTGGCTATGATGGTGTTTATATCCATATACGGTGTTGTTGACGGCTTTTTCGTATCGAATTTTGCCGGCAAGACCTCTTTCGCATCTATCAATCTTATAATGCCGTTTGTAATGATACTCGGCGGTGTGGGCTTTATGGTCGGCACGGGCGGAACGGCGCTTGTTTCTCAGAAGCTCGGCGAGGGTGACGAAAAGACGGCAAAACGCTATTTCACAATGATGATAATGCTGACGGTGATACTCGGTGCGGTACTCACAACATTCGGTCTTATCTTTACCGAAAACGTTGCGGTGTTCTTCGGCGCAACTCCCGAAATGCTGGGCGACTGTGTGCTTTACGGCAGAATAGTAATCTCCTTTACAACGGCTTTTATGCTCCAGAACGTATTCCAGAGCTTTTTTATTGCCGCCGAGAAGCCGAAGCTCGGACTTATTTCAACTATTATGGCAGGCTGTACGAATATCATACTTGACGCTGTATTTGTAGGTCTTATGGACTTTGGCGTTGCAGGTGCGGCATTTGCTACGGGCATCAGCGAATGTGTCGGCGGAATATTCCCTCTTATCTACTTTCTCCGTCCGAACTCAAGCATACTGCGTCTTACTAAGACAAGGCTTGAGATAAGACCGCTCCTGCGTGCCTGTGCGAACGGTTCATCGGAGCTTATGTCGAGCATTTCCTCATCGGTCGTAAGTATAATCTACAACTTCCAGCTTATGAAATATATAGGCGAAAACGGCGTTTCGACCTTTGGCGTAATGATGTATGTGCAGTTTATTTTCATAGCGATATTTGTCGGATATGCTATCGGATGCGCACCCGTGATAGGCTTCAACTATGGAGCGCAGAACCGTTATGAACTGAACAATATGCTCAAAAAGAGCCTTTGCTTTGCGGCGATAGCGGGAGTTACGCTTGTCGCATTGTCGGCGGTGCTTGCAAGCCCTCTTGCAAAGATATTTGTCGGCTATGACGCAGAGCTTTATGAGCAGACACGTCACGCTTTCAGAATATTCTCGCTGTGCTTTTTACTTGCAGGCTTCAATATATTCACCTCATCGTTCTTCACCGCACTCGGAAACGGCGCTATCTCTGCGGCTGTGTCGTTTATGAGAACGCTTATATTCCAGGTTTCAAGCATCCTTATACTGCCCCTTATTTTCGATGTTGACGGTATATGGATGGCGAATGTTGTGGCGGAATTTTTCGCTTTCCTGCTGTCGCTGATGTTCCTTATCATAAAGAGGAAAAAGTACGGATATTGGCAGAAGAATGTTGCTTTGCCGGTTGAACCTGAACAGGTGCAGACGGAAGAAAATGCGGATTAAGCGGTTAATAATACGATAATAAAAGCGGCGGCTCGGTAATGTTACCGGGCCGCCGATGTTATTAAGGTCATTTTCTGAAAACAAACAAATATTCATGAGCAATCAGCAGAAAATTGTACTTTACACTGTTGGTTTTCCAATATCCTGTTGCTCTACAGTTATGCTGTTCCTTGATAATAAGCTCTTTAAGCGTAAATCCGGCATCCTGAAATATCTTCATTACATCAAAGCTCATCGGTATCATACATCCCTTCTGACGGGTATCGCCCATGAGAATAGCACAAAACTTCCCTTTTTTTAAAACTCGGTAACTTTCTTCAGCAACAGGCTTCATCTGTTCAAGGAATTCTTTGACTTTAAGCTGAGATAAGTCGCCATCAATACCGTCACTATACTTGATTATATCAGCGTATGGCGGGTGTGTGCAGATAAGGTCTATGCTATCATCGGGTATACTATCAAGATGTCGAGCGTCTCCCTTATTGATATACACCTTTCCTTTGGCAGGTTCATAGTCAAAAGCCGTCTTTTCACGGCAGCGTTCAAGCGCAACATCATTTATATCAATTCCGATAATATCACGGTTAAGTAGCTTTGCTTCAACAAGCGTTGTGCCGCCTCCGGCAAACTGGTCGAGGACTAAATCACCCTCTTGCGAATATCGAAGAATGATATTTCTTGGTATATACGGCGACCAGTTTCCTCGCCATTTTGCATCGTGAGTAGCCCAGTCTCCTCGCGTGGGAAACGACCAGTGGGTGGTCATTTCAAGCTCGAAATCGTCGGGTTGCCATTTGGTGATTTTCTTATTTGCCATATGTCCTCTTATGTTATTCCATGTTCAGTAACATATTCTTGCATTCTTTCAGGTGAAATAATATCATCGTATTGGCTCTTGACCTTTTTCACCTGATAGTCCTCTGTGATCCAATCTATAAATGTTTTAAAATCTGGGTTTTCTTCTACCAATCGGTTTATCATTTCCCAGTCATTGGATTTATTTTCTCTTGCGGGTAATAGAATCTCGCTTTGTGCCACATCTTCAGCATTAAGTTTTATAAACCCAATTCCAAAAGCATTATTTAATCGGCGCATTTCATCTATAAAATCCGAATCTTCAGAATACCTTAATGCAACAAGATAACCTTCATTTGCCCAACTGGAATTAGATACCGCTTGGAAGAAATACTCTCTTAAATGCGGCATATCAATAGTAATTTTCATTTCAAAAGAGAACAGCTTAATTGAATTCTCGTTGAATGATTTGATTATATTAAGAGTGCTTTCTGAATAATCATCAAACGGAAAATATACCCCTACAATATCAGGGTGCAACCATTTGTTCTTGCCTTTTTTGTCTTTGTTTGATTTCTCATGATATATGGTTTTGGTATAACATTTGAAATGAGAATCACCATAAACAAAAGAAGTCAGCAAAGGGTGAAGATCTCGCTCTAAAAAGTTATCGTTATGTTCTGATGCAGGTAATTCTTCCTTTTGTTCAGGTTTTTGATCACCTTGTTTTTTTAACGAGAACTTAACAGGTCTTTTGGAAACCTGTATAAATTCGCTGTCTGGGTTATCCCTTATTTCGACATACAACTGTGCACCAAGTGTTCGCCATGGCGTTTTTCCTGATGTATTTATTCTCTTATCAAAACCGCATATCTTGGCTTGTTCCCACATCTCCTCAACTGTTAGTGGCATATTTGTTTTTTCAAGTGTGTCTTTGGCTAACATCTTAAAACTATATGTCTTTGGCTTTTTCATAATAATTCACTCAATATTCCTTTCTCCAAATCATCAATTGAGTAGATATGCTCCATGACATCGAATGTTTCCTCTAAGTTATGTCTTGCGCTTGTCCATCCTGAACCATCAGTGAACCATACAAATTCAAAGCCGTTTATGGTAGCAACTTCCTGTGCTATCTGCTTATAGCTGCGAGCGGTTTCGTTCAGCTTTGATCCGCCACTGGCATAGAAATTTGTTTCAATGCCATAAATGCACTTGTCAGTCTTAATAACGAAGTCAAATCTCTTTTCAGCTTTGCCGCTGTTAGAGATCGCCGAGAGGTCAATATCCCACAGTTCTGTTATTTCGTGGATATACATCTCTTTGAAATAGGTCTTGCCTTTAACAAATCCAGCCTTAACTATAAAGCTCTCGACCAAATCTTCCATCAGGTGACCGCCACGATTTTTGCGACCATTTGAGTCCAAACCAGTTTCAACACCAGTAACATAATCAACGAGCGTATGAATTATATGGTTTTCAAGCAGTTCAAACAACCCCGTTTTCCGCATAAATACTGCATACTGTTCCGGAGAGTAGTTAGCCTTCTTGAAATCATACGAAAACTCACCATCGCCGTCAATAGCGTAGATCTCATTTGCTCTTACTGCAAGCAGAATAGGAAGACACTTCAATGTCTCAGGGTACTTGGTAATAATACTCTTAAAATCGTTCTCTATATCTGTTGAACCAATAAGAGAATTAAGAATATTAAGCTCTACCTTTATATCGTTGACATTACGATACACCTTGTCAAAATCTATGTAATATCCATAGTTTGCAATGCTTTTATGAAATTTTGATAACCAATCTGTAAAATTACGTTTCATGATTAAGCACTCCTTAAGATTAGTGTAAATGTTGTTTATATCATTTTGTAAACAATATTTTATTATTTCAATAAAATTATGAATATTCGAAAAATAATTCGGATACGCTTTTTTTAGCGCTTCAAAAGAAGTTGCTCTTACGAGCACCACATTATTGTCGCTATTTAATTCTAATGAATGATATTTTTCGTTAGCTTCGTCAACTTCACTTGGTTGATACTTGGATATTACTAGTTTGTTTAATTTGTGCTCTAAACACAGAAGAAAATATGATTCGTCATCTTTATTCGAGCCCTGCATATCTGTTATCACTTGTACAGCGTCTAAAAAACCCAAATAATTATATTGGGCATTTAACGATTCAATCTCATGTATTATTTCGTCTATATCATTGGGAGTACCGGGGACCAGAGGCTGTTGTTCGATATATGCAAATAAAGATGATATTAGGGCAAAGAATCTATTAATATCTTTTGAGCCTTGACCTGCTTTCAAATTTTGGTTTAAATAGATTCCCATCGTTTCTACTGCAGTTGCCCAAATGTGTTGAAGATGGGTGCGAATTTGTATTTCAATTAGCATACCATCATATTCACTTTTTTCACTATGATACTTGTATATCAAGTGCACACCTCTATATCCACTATTTTTAGGCTGTTTTATATAATCGAATTCATTTTTTAACTCATGCTTAATACTTGAATTTTTGCATTTTTCTGAATATTCATATACTTTTTCAACTGACTTGGTAATTAATCTACATCCCCCTAAATCCTGCATTCTAGATAAACTCATATCTGGAAATCTTTTCATTTTTTCGATTATAGAATCTAATCTTTTTAGTCGTTCAGCTACTATGCAATAATTATCATTAGAGGAAATTTTTTTCAAATATTTAAATATATAATACAGAGGATAAGCATGAGCTTCACGCCAATTATTTACAATTTTAACAGCTTCGTTATATTCATAACTATTATCATCAAATTCAGTTATTTGTTTTCCTGCTTTTTCAATTTGTTTTTTCGAATAATTAACAGTTGTCCAATTAGGTTGTGGAATTCCCATGTGATTCACCTCAACAATTACAGATCAAAAGCTCATTGATACTGCCTCTACCCGAAGCCTTGCTGTTAATCATACGCTTTGCAGAAACACGCATAATCGTATAGCTTGAATACAGGTCATCAAAAAAGCTGTCGCTTTCATCGCTGTTCTTGGGGTCGGAGTTGCTTACAACGACCTTTGCTCCCTTTGCTGAAATCTCGTCAACAAATTTCCCAAGTTCTATCTGTTCCTTGTCACCAAAGCCATTCTCCGTGTATGAAGTAAATGATGAAGTTGCATTCAAAGGGCGGTAGGGCGGGTCAATATATACAAAAGTTTGGCTATCAATGAAAGACTTACACTCGGAATAATCTCCAAATTGTACGGTTACATTTTTTAATAAACCGCTTATCTTGCGAAGATTTTCTTCATCGCAGATAGGAGGCTTTTTATATGAACCTATCGGAAC
>ERZ772831.370-NODE-370-length-47994-cov-3.513507_pt1 | contig 47994 bp, 49 predicted proteins | sample MGYA00580858_ERZ772831 | MGnify/ENA primary metagenome ERZ772831 (study PRJEB29015, sample SAMEA2737694) | human gut metagenome | biome: human gut; feature: human-associated habitat; material: faeces | place: China | collected 2012 ... | reverse complement strand
CGACGGCAGAATTATTGTAAATAACCTCTTGCCCGGTGATTATTACTTCATTGAACAAAAAACATCTCCGGGAATTTATCCAAGACGATGAACAAGATGAGGACATGATATCCCAATATACCAATATCTACAATGCTATCGAAAAATGGGAATCAGACCACAGGGAAACAGAAATCTTCCAACAACTTGCAGTATCAGAATTATTTAACCAACTAAATAAATAATCACTATGGTAAACTTATATAAATTACTCAACGTACTGGAACAGGGCATGTCTCTGTTCCAACTTAATAAATGGAAAACCGAAGGCATCTGGTATCCAATCACCCAATACAAAAAGGAATCAGATGAAATACAGGTAGTAACTAACCTATTTATTGCTGACCAGGAACAGTACCATATCCAACTATCTGGGAATTATCCAGAAGAATCTGAAGACTGGAACAAGTTTCTAGAGGAAAACCAATGGAAAATCTATCCCTTACTTGCAAATATAATGCAAGTCTTCTTGCCCACAGGGAACTACCAATTATTCTATACTCAATATCCACAGGGATTCATATCCATAATCGCTAAGCCCCATGATAAGTAAAGAACTCAAATCACAATTAAGTATTCTCAAGGAAACTAACCCAGAATATATTCAAACCCTAAAGGATGCCGTAACGGCATCCTATAAGGCAGAACTTCAGGCAATCAAACCCAGTTCTACCGAAGAAGAGGAACAACTCAATATCGAACTCAAGGACATAGTATTAAAAATACTATTTGGGCCTTTCTATAACTATTTCGTATCAGAATACGTAGTATCAGATACTATATGGGAAGAACAGGATAAACTAATCGAGGACTTATATTATTACTTCAAATCATGACACCGTATATTCAACAACAACTTAAAAAGCTATGCGATAATCCAAATTGGTATGACGATATGCTCATCTCATGGGATAAAAACCCAAGAAATCAAAGGGAAGCTATTTATAACTACCTTTCTCATGTACAACTAAATGGGTTACTAGAAAACACTCAGATAGTTTTTACATTCATAGATGGCTACATGAAACCAGCTTTCTATTTCGAAATTCCCAGAGATACCAATCGATATCTTATACTGGGAATCCTCGATGAAGCAGGTTATCCTCATTGCTGCCTATTAGGCCAACCAAAACAAATGTTTAACCCTCAACTCAATTAACATCATGAAACCAACAATAACAATAAACGAATACCCAATCGGATGGGAATGGTTAGACAGAGTACCTCTAGAGGACTTTAACTGGCTAATCGAGATATTTGCTATCCTGACCGATAACACTGATACTTATAACTTTGTAGGATATACGGATTCAGAAACCTTACCAGGTCATCAGAAGATATGCTCAGTAGACAAGATACCATTAGCTAACTTCCTAAACGAAGACCAAGGCTATCAAACAGGTATATCAATGTACGGTCACTATATAGCATGTAAATGCCTTGACATATCCTCAGAAAGGGAATACATGAATCAGTATACCGATATAAGAATCCTAACCAATGAAATAAAACCATGCTAACAAAAGGGAAATTCCTGGTATCTTTCGAGGTACCAGGACACACTAAAGAATACACAGAGGGATTCACAGAGGAAATGGTAATCCCATACAGAACTGAGGAACTTAATATCTATCTAAGGTACCCCAACCAAGAGATAAACAACAACCACCTCCACTCCGAACACATCAGATTACAAATAAGAGAAATATTACAAATCCCACTAACAGATATAACCATAATCGATATAATATCACTACCATGAAAAAGAAAGACCTAATATACATACCTCACCAAGATACTTGGACAGAACGTTTCCCTAATCCGGGCAGTAACAAAAATGATTACACTCTATACCTAAGTGATCCCCAAGCCCAGTATAATAAGTTACTCCGTACCCAACAGAAACTAAGAAACAAAAAGAAATGAACATCCTCTATCACATAATCCGAATAATCCTATCCGTAGGCACCATCCTAACCCTCATACGCAATGAGAAAATATACCAAGCCCACAAGCATACCCACCCAACAAACAAATTAAGGTATATAATATCACAAATCCTAATATTAATCCTATACACCTCATCACTAATCCTAGTATCCTACACATATAGGATTATACTAACCCACCTATAACCCAATACTCCCCTACCCAACACAAAAATAAAAAGAAAATCATATAGAGCCTAACTAAGCTACCATCCTAACTAAGGTACATAATATAATACACCTAATACACATATACCCCTTATTATACTACATACATAATCAATATACCATAATACATATCAAGGTACCTCGCCGGGGGTTTTGGGGATTTAGGCAAACAAGGCAAGTGATAACCCCTCTACTATACAAAGCCACTCAACTCACTATATAGCCACTATACCATATAGCTCTACTACACACTTTAAAGGCAAACTCAAAAAGGCCTAAAAAGGCAAATAAATCCGACCATTAATGGCCCCTAAATCCGATTGCCTTGAGTACCCTTTATATGTATTATATTATAGATTGCATTCAAGGTAATTCGAAGGTAGGGGATTATATAATACAGGTATGTTATGTAGCTTCTATGTATGTAGGTAGTATAGCTTTAGTACATCGTCGATTAATGGCCATCACAATTTACCCTGATTACCTTCACCAAGTTATTATATTAGGTATTATATAATAAGTATTGGGTTGGGGATTAGGTAAATAGGATATTAGGTTTCAAGGCTAAATGGTTTATAGGATTTAAGGCCTTCATGGGGCATATTTAGGTAATATTCCTAGTAACTCTGTAAGTTATTGGCTTAGTATTTATATTAGCATTAATTTTTGTATTCTAGGACAATTTTGTGATTTAGGGGTACCTTGATTGCCTAGAGCCATTAGTTATTATATATTAGTTATAGGTAGGGAAGGTAAATGGCAATCAGACCATATAATAATCCTAGATTCGGATAGTACTATTTGCCTAGACTAATTTACCTAACCCAGAGCCTAACTAAGGTACCTGGGTTTTTACTTACGCTAACTTAGTAAGCCCTTATAGGCTAATCTATGAAACCCATTTCCCCATAGGCTTACCATAGTCCATATATGGCCTTATTGAAATAGGACCAAGGGGTTTTATAGAGGGATATATCCCAAGGGCCCTAATTCTTTATCACCTTAGTCCATTAATGGCCTTATCAATATACAGGGATATAACACACTTCCTAGAGGACAGGCATAGGCCATATAGGAATATCCTTATACATATCATATATGCCCACTACAAGGCGTGCGAAGATTCTCCTTATGAACCCCCAAAATTAAGTGCAAAAATTAAGTCCTTTTTAGGGTGCAATAAATTTTTGAATTTATAGATTTTTCACAAAAATAATTTTGAAAATAAAAATATTCATTTTCTCAAAAAATTTTCTTGAAAATGTTTGTAGATTAAAATAAAGTCCGTATCTTTGCAATGTGAGAAAAACAAAAAGATATTTGAAAGATTTTATTTAAAACTTTTTAAGAAAATAATTCTCTAAAAATTTTGTAGATTAAAAAATAGTTCTTATATTTGCAATACAGAAACGAAATAAATAATACCTTATTAAGATAGTTTAAAAAGTCTTGAAAGTCTATTTGAAAAGGTAATAAAAATAATAAATAATAAATAATAAAACTTTCAAGCAATTTAATTATGAAAAATCAAATTAACAAAGTGAATGTAGAAAAAGCAATTGTAAACAGTAAAGCAAATAGTTTAATAGCTTTAGACGTTTTAAAATCAGTCAAAGAAAAAAATCAAGGACTTTTTAAAACGGCTTTAGGGACAAAAACAGAGATTTATAAAAAAGAATTGTTTTTAGGAGCAAACGAAAAGCAAATAAAATCTTTGAGAAAAAAATTTAGAAATGTTACTTTCAATTTTCTTTCAACTATCGCAACGAATGCAGATAAAAAACTAATTGAGGGCTTTATAGACTTTTATAAACAAGTCTATGTTTTAAATGATTTTTCTTTTTCTTCGATTGCAAGCGAAAACACAAAAGAAGAAAAGAAAGAGATATTAATAAAAGGGCTTGAGATTGTAAAAAAATCTTTGAAGTAAAACAAAATTAAAGTAGGGGAAATATTTCCCCTATTAACTAAAATAAATCATTTATAAAGATATGGCAGTATTTACACAATATTTAATTATTAATATAGCATTGTTTGTAATTATAGCTTATTTAGTTATTCAATGCTATAAAGATATAAAAGAAATTTTAAAAGACGATAACGAAACTTTTGAGGACTAAAAGAAAGCAAAGGGATAAATAAAAATGTTTGTCCCTTACTTTTTATTTTCAAATGTTAAATTTAACGTAACCGTACTCCCCTTTTAGTACCACAACTTTCGAAGCCCTCACATTAAGGGGTACCTTGAAGGCAAATACACATTTTTAGTACCACACAAAAATCACTCCTCGTATTAAGGGCATACCTAGATATCCCACAACCACACATGCTCACATAACACACAAAGGAGCCAGGGATGTTAGGTCTCTGGCAACTAATTAAAGTATAGCACGAATTAAATCCTTAGTCCTATCTTTCCCAAGAACTCCTCGAACCTTACCACCTTTCTTCTCATAAAAGAAAACATAATACTGTTGAAGATTCCTTAACCACCATCTCTTAACTTCACCATACCCATCAAAGTACCTTTCTATACAATTCATATCCAATTGGGTAATCCATATCTGATACCAAATCCTATTACCTTCAGAACACCTTAGGATTCTCTTTTCATTATCATTCCTAATTGTTTCAACCTTCACCATCTTAATAATCCTCCCTCACTGATTTTAACCTACTGGTAATATCTATTCTCCCAGTAACCTTTAACACCCTACTATTTTTTCTCTTTAGGTATAAATATCTTAAATAATCTTCTGCCCTTTCAATTGCCTTATCCTTATCAAGGAAGGTTTCTATATTACTCGAATACTTATCTCTAAGTGTAAGCCAAAACACCAATCCCAGGAAGGAATACCTAATCTTAATGAAGTACCTTCCTCTGCTTGTATGGTAGTAAATCTGATACTGATACTTTCTCATAATTCTTTATATTGATTATATAATATCATAGACTTCGGATTATCCCTCTGGTAGATTACAATATCAAAGTTCTTTCTATAAACCAAAAACTTATAAAGATATGGAAGAAACATTATTCAAACTAGCACGTGCAATTACAGATACAGGTACAGATACTGTATCTTCAAAAGGTGGTACTATAACCTACCGTATCACTTCCCTTAAAAGAAAACTAGTAAATGGCAAAGTAGTTTCAACCTCTACACCCTCTTGTACTTTGGGCTCAGCCTCCACAAGTTGGGCTACTTGGGGAGGAGTTACCGTTGGAGATGGTTACTTAGATGTAAAAATTAACTATTCAGAAAATACTGGGTCCTCAAGGTCTACTACTCTGACATTTACCCAAAATGAGTCTAATAACAAAATCAATCTCACAGTAACTCAGGGATCCGGTGTAACCTATACTGGATACATAAAAATGGTTTCAAACACATTGCCTTTAGGTAGTAGTAAAGGTAATACTGCTCAAATCCTTGTGATGGCCTATTTAAAGGGTAGTGATGGGTCTAAAAAGCCAGAAACTCCCCATGTGGGTAATGCTCCCGATTGGTGCTCAGTATCCGTTGCCCCAGTGGGTACTCTTGAGAACCATTACAGGTTATCCCTGACCGCTTTATCGAGTAATCAAACTGGAGCTAACCGTTCAGGGCATATCTTCTTAACCTGTGGGGATGCTAACCTTAGTATACCAGTAACTCAGAAGCCCCTTGTGGCTTCAACATTCACTCTCTCTGGATTGCCCACAGGTACAGGCTACTATCTCTTTGGCAGGGGAGCTAGGCCACAGAATACATCATCTTCAGATCAGACGTATATACAGGGTCTCTCAGCAACTGGTACTACTACTATGAAGATTCCATTCTATGCCAATGACTCAGAACCTGGTTCTCGAATAGAATGTACTACTGGAGATAAAGTAGCTGTATATACTAAATCAGGTGCTACCTGGATATCAGAGGGGTCATTTATAGTACCAAGTGCAGGAGGAACAGTATCAATCTAAAAACATTATACATTATGGAAAATAAAGTTCTTAAATTAGGGGGGGGAGATCCACCAAAGATGTATATGCAGAAATAAGACAGGGAAACTCTGAGAGATGGACAATACAATCTCAAAAGAGTAAGTATGTAAATGGCAAATTGTCTGGGGTTATTGGAGTTGGTTATTCTGCTAGCATCAATAATACCTCGGATTATCTTCTGGAGGAAGACAAGAGTAACAATAGTATTCAGATTACTGCACACTTCTGGGCTTTGTATACTTACACAAAATGAATCTGGTAATAAAATAAATCTACACCTTACTACTCCCGAAGAAAAAGAATATTGGGAAATACGTTTTAATCCTATAACCATCAATGGAGTAGACACGAGTGCTTTTTTTAAGGTTACTACCAATATTAGTGGCGAAGGTGGATCTATGGCTGATGGTAACAGAAATAAGAATTGGATAGTAAATCAAAATAGATATGCTATTAATGTCTATATTGCTAACCTGTACCCGGGAAATTTCGAAATGTTGTCTTGGTCCTGCCTCGATAAGAATGGTAATGCTTTTAGTCCTAGCTACAATTTACCAAGTAATTCATACTTTACAACAAAAACAACTGGATTGGGTTCCTATACTCTTACAAAAGTTTCAACTCCCTCTGCTAGCAGTGATACTCCTATACTCTCCAGTAGGTTTAACCCCACTAAAAAATATCCATTAGATTTGAATTTTTATTGGGTAGCTCCAACTTAATACCTGTATTAAGATAATATCCCAATTATAAAAGCAATTACCCAGAATATAAGAGCCAGTATATATGCAACAGAATATCTATGCCATGGATACCAGCAGGTAATATAAGAATCTACTTTTAGTATTTCTGGATGTTCTTCCTCGTATTTTTTATCCTCTTCTCTAGAACTGTATTTATGAAATACATAGAAAGGTAAGAATACGAGGAAGATTATTAGAGCAACTGGGAACAAGAGTAGGAGAAGAATCTCCCACCCTTGCATTGATGACCCAGCATAATTACCATCTCTGTCAAAAAAGTATCTCATAGTAATTTGTATTTTATGTATCTGATTAATAGATAAATTGGAAATAGAGGTAATACTATCCATACCGAGATGAATAAAACGAGAGAGTGTATTTTGTGAGTATAGGGTAAATAATCCAAGCAAGCCCTTACAAAAAATACCGTGAATGGCAAACATACCAAGTAAATTATCGCTAATACTGTAGTCATTGTTCTTTGAGGTATTTGTTAATAATCTTGGTAAGCTTCTTATCAAATTCAATCATCATATCGAAAGCTTTCGAATCTTTCATACTTCTCATCCCTTTATCAAGTAATTCTATGTTTCTCTTAATTGAGAAATAGGCCTTATATGCAAGGAATACTCTTTCATTTTCTTCGGTAAGCGGACGAACTTCTCCCTTTTGCCCATCCAATCTTGGGTATGTATCATCAGGACCCAAGGTTCTTGCAACTTTTACTCGGTTACTGAGCATTGCGAATCCACCTTTTTTATCAATAGATTCCACTGTAACTTTCTCAATGATGGGTCTTCCAGATAAGGTGAAGAGAACCTCATCCCCCTCTTTAAGCTTTTTGATTTCTTTCTTTTCTTTTTTCATATCTTTATTTATTAAGAATTTTTCTTTATGCAAATATACGAAATTATTTCTTATTTATTGCATTATCAATCATATTTTTAATAAATTCATAGGCATTGCCTCGGTAATCTTCTAGCATTTTGTATTCCTGTGGAGATAGAATTACTCCGTTTACTTTAAAAAGCTTTCTTAGGTGTTCTGGTATAGTGCCTTGGTGAGTGATGTTATTATAACGGATAATGAAAAGCTTCTCTCGGTCTTCATCAATAACTCCCAGAGTGTTTACTGGTTGGAGTTTAGTTTGGTAAATACCACCAAAAGCCGAGGGCACCATTAAAATATTTCCGGGAATTTTAGTTACCCAGTGAGAATAATCTGGAGTAATTATCGCAATTTTACCCTCTTTCTCAAGCTCTTTATCATAAGCTAATCGATTAGACCAAAAAGCACATTGAAAACAAATTTGTTTTCTTGCCATAAGTTGAGGGATTTCCCGAGTTTCATCAAATTCCTCTAAATTAATTGGCTTGCCACATATCTGGCACTCATTTTTCTTGTCCATATTGCATTATTTTATATATAAGTTATATATGATAATAGAACCTCGAAACATATTGAAAATGGGTTATAAGCAATACTTTTGTTACTAAAATTGAACCATTAAAACTGATAAGTTATGGATAAACTAACAAATGAAATGATTAAAGACCTTGCTATTCGCTTAGGTTTAGAACCTGCTCTATTGAAAGCTGTTCAATTGGTAGAAGCAGCAGGTAGAGATGGGTTTTTAGCTGATGGTAGGCCTCAAATCCTCTTTGAGGGTCACATTATGTACAAAGAAGTACATAAGAAATTCCCTGACAGAGATTTAGCTTACCTTTGTAAGAGATATTCTACGATTTTCTTCTCTAAATGGGATAAATCGAAGTATTTGGGAGGTGTACACGAGTATAAGAGACTCGAATTAGCCAAAGAAATTGACGAAGAATGTGCATTGAAGTCTGCAAGTTGGGGAATGTTCCAGATTTGTGGGTTCAATCACAACCTCTGTGAATGTAAAGATGTCTTCGAATTCGTTCATAAGATGTCGGAATCTCATGCAAATCAACTAGAACTCATGTATTATTTCATGAAAAACTCTGGTTGTTTGAGTAATCTCAAAGAAAAGGACTGGGCTGGCTTTGCCAGAAAATACAATGGTCCCGGGTATGCCCAGAATGCCTACGACCAAAAACTAAGAAATGCTTACGAAAACTTCAAAGATAAATTATGAAAAGATGTCATTTTAACAGCTGGGTAGCAAAGGTATTTCTTTTCCCCAGTTACAAAGCAATTACTCTGGTGTATAACTCATTCTTCAAACACAAAGTAGAAGAGTGTAAACCTGATGATATTAATCATGAGTGTATTCATCAGATACAGCAGATTGAGTGTAGTATAGCGGGTTTGATACTTGGTATCATACTCTGGTTATCCTTTGATATATCCTTCTGGTGGGTAGTGGCCCTGGTTTTTGGATTCTTCTATCTCTGGTATATTATCGAATACATAATCATCAGGTGCTTTGCCAAGTGGGATAAACAGAATGAAAGGTATCATGATGTAAGTTTCGAAGAAGAAGCCCACAACAATGATAAGTATCTGAGTTACTTGGAAGACCGTAAGCCATTTGCTTGGATTAAGTACATTAAATTGAGAAGCTACAAGAAATGAAAAAATTAAAAGTATTAGGGGTGTCTGCTGGTGCAGGCATCCTTTTGTTCCCTTTTAGAAAGAATTTGATAGCTAATATAGAAACTCGAGGAGTATTTTATACTAAAGGCTTAGAGCAGTGGAAATTGAACTTTGGTGGTATACCATATTATAAAGATGAAACCTTCCCAGATTGTAAGCCAGACATCATACTTTCAAGTCCAGACTGTGGAGCATCTTCTATTATGAGGCTTTCAAAAGTAAAAGAATTGGGCAATCCCCAAGAGAATAAATCCCTGAATCTAGTAATTCAATCAATCTTACATTATAAACCTAAGATATTTCTTATTGAAAACTTACCTCGTTTGCTATCTTTGCTCCCAAAAGAATATCTTCAAAAAACTCTTGAAGACTATAAACTTATTTTTCACGAAAGAAGCGTTTCTGACTACGGTAACTCACAGTTATCACGAAAGAGATTACTTATCATTGGAGTACATAGAAAAACTGGTAAGAAATATTTGAATGCTTTTGATGAAGTATTTCAAGTAAAAAACCCAACAATTACTAGAAATCTACTTAAACCACTCACATTCTCTCAGGAAAATAATACTAACCAGATTCCGTTTATGAGTAAAACTCTGGCAATGTATGACTATCGGAAGCTTCCTGAAAAGAAGAATCTTACAGTAGCAAAGATACATAGACTCTGGGTTAGAGATTTTAAAGATGAAAAGAAGTGGCCTATCAAAACTGCAAAGATGAGTACTCTCCCAGGAGTATATCGATTGGAGTATGATAAACCACCATTAACTCTCAGACCTGCAGATAGGCAATTCAGACCCGATGGATACCCCTTGGGAATCGAAGACTTCAAGGCAATTATGGGATTCCCTGATAAATTCGAAATTTACCTTCACAAGAATGGTGATACCTTCGAAGGTGATTTTAAGGATTACCATTACTGGCTTAACAAGGCAAGGTATACAATTGCCAAAGGGGCAGTAGGGGAAATAGGTATTTGGTTCAAAAAATGCCTCAAAAAGGCAAATACCAAGAAACCTTGAGTTTCAGCTTTATATATAAAGTCTTATATATAAGTTTCTGGGGTGCCTTGAAATATATAGATATATAATATACTACGTATATATATCTATATATTTATCTGCGTATATATAGCTATTCATATATCATATCGTAAGTAGTATATTTGGATATTATCTCACTTCGTTCGATAAAGGTAATCGCTAAGCGATTACCGAATAGATAGTATCATTAAAGCGTGCGAACTTCCTAAAATTTTTGAACATGAAGAATTTAAAGAAGGCCTTGTTTATTGTACTTCTAGGATTTACTATTTACCTTTGCTTCAGGAATTACAAACTTTCTCGAGAGGTTGATTCCTTAGAACTAGCGGTCAATGAAATCCCAGATACAGTATACACAGAGAAACCCTTCAAACCAGAGAAGAAGTACTCAGAAAAAATTGAACCAGGTAAAATCTTAGTTCATGATAATAAGCAGCCAACTCTCTTTCCTGATTCCATGCTAAGGCAGCCAGTTATCAGTAACCAAGATTCCCTGGTTCAAATTGTTTTGAAGAAAGATAAGTTGAACTTAAGTCTGTTCAATAAGGAGACTAACACTTATTCAACTAGACTATTCCCAATCGACTTAGATAAGTACAACTACAACTGGTATGAAGGTCAATTAACTCGAAAGAAAGTTGCAAGGTTATCACTTAGTCCATACGTTTATGGCAAATACAGACCTTTCAATAATCTCTTCGATATGGGAGCTGGTCTTTCAATCAAGACTAAGAGATTTAATTACAAATTCGGAGTCAATACCTTTTACTATCCGAAGATAAAATCAGGGATGGGTACTGACATCGAATTTCAAATAACATATAACTTTTAAGTAATGGCAAAGACTATCTCAGAAACTAGAACTACATTAACTCGGGAGGAGCTATCAAACCTATCCCGAGTTTCTAGTGATGTTTTCTTTTTTAGCCTTTTTTGCTATGTGATACATCCAGTAAGAGGAAAGGTAAGATTCGATTTATACCCATTTCAGAAATCTGTTCTCTACAATTTCATTGCCCAACGATTCAATATCATTCTCAAATTCCGTCAGGCAGGAATTACAGAACTTATTTCAATGTACTGTCTTTGGTTGGCGATGTACCATCCCAACAAAAAGATAAACATTATCTCTATCAAAGACACAACTGCTAAGAAGGTGCTTAAGAAGATTAAGTTCATATACAAGAATCTTCCATGGTACCTTCAAACTCCCATAATCAATGGTAGAGCTGGAGAATACGGTTCTGCTTCCATGATAGAATTTGATAATGGGTCATTTATTGAATCAATTCCGACATCATCCGAAGCCGGTCGTTCGGAATCCCTTTCTCTTCTGGTAATTGACGAGGCAGCAGTAGTAAGATGGGCTGCTCAAATTTGGGCTGCTGCATTCCCTACTCTTTCCACTGGTGGAGCTGCCATCGTCAATTCCACTCCCTATGGAGTTGGTAATTTCTATCACTCAACTTGGGTAGATGCCATTGCAGGAGGTAATCCTTTTAACCCAATTCGATTATACTGGCAAATGCACCCAGAACGAGATATCAATTGGTATAACCAAATGTCTTCTGCTTTGGGAGCAAAACGAACTGCACAAGAAATTGATGGTGACTTCTTATCATCTGGTAATACAGTCTTCGATTTAGCCGATATTAAAGCTATCGAAGACTGCCTTAGTGATTACCCAGTTATTAAGAAGAGATTTAATGGTCAATACCGACAATTCTGTGAACCCGAATCAGATAAAGAATATTTCATTGGTGCAGACGTTTCAACTGGTAGAGCTTCTGACTACTCTTCATTTACTTGTATGGATAAGCTAGGAGAAGAACAAGTAGTATATAAGGGAAGAATGGCAGTGGGAGCTTATGCTAAGTTACTTGGTGATACTGGGAAGTTGTTTAACTGGGCAATAATAGCTCCAGAATCCAATGACGTTGGTTTATCAGTAACTTCTAAGCTTCAAGACGAAGGCTACCCTAACCTTTACTACTACCAGAAGATGCTAAAGAAAAAAGGTAAAAGTAGACCTGAAATGGATAAATCCCCTGGTTGGTTAACCACCCAAAAGAATCGTTCAGTGATAATAGAAAACTTGGAAGAAGATATTCGATTAGATCACGTAATCATTAAGGACCCATTCTTTGTACAAGAAGCTTATACCTTCATTTATGATGGTTTAGGTAGACCTGTTGCAATGGGTAAACATAGGGCTAACAATTCAGCTGTAGATGTAGACCTTGAAGGAGACGTATATGCCGATGATGATATCTTTGGAAAAGCAATATGTAATCACATAAGGAAAGGAAAAACTAACGTAATCGTACAACCAAGATGAAAAAGTACTTCAATTTTAGTTGGGGTTGGGGACGTAAGAAGGACCCTCCCAAGAATGGTACATCCTCTAATAAAGAGGAGAAGCCTGCCACATCGATTTCGCCTGGTAGGGTTTCAGTTGACGATGATAGCGATAACTTAATTACATCATTACAAGGGTTGACTAAATTAGTTGAACCCTCTTTTCGTGTTGATGTGATACCTTTAATTCGGGATTTATATAAGGTAAATCCTGATATGGGCATTGCATTGCAAGATATGTTTAAGTTAGCTAACACCAGTCATACAGTAACTTTCCCTAATAATACCGATGAAGAGGCTTCAAAGATGAGAGAACATCTTAAGAAAGCCACCAAGGGATGGACCAGATATACTGCTGGTATAGATGGTTTAGTTAATAAAATGATTGTTCAACTTCTTGTAAGTGGGGCAATATCTGTAGAAGGCGTACCAAATGACAAGCTTGATGGTTTGGCTACTGTATTATTCCTTAAGCCAGAGCATATCAAGTTTAAACGTGAATTAAATGGGGTGTATGCTCCTTACCAAAAGAATATAAATTTCTTTGTTAAGCAACAAGATTACATTAAGCTTAACCCAGAAACCTACTTCTATGTTGGTATGTTCAATGATACCGATGAACCTTATGGAGTTCCTCCATTTATGCCTGCATTGGATTCTCTCAAAGGACAAAATGATATGAAGATTAACTTCAAACATATCATGGAGATTTGTGGTATGGTTGGTTTCTTAGAAGCTAAGATGCAGAAATCTCCACAAAGGCCAAATGAGAGTATCAAATCTTATGAATCCAGATTATACCATGAACTCAATATCCTTAAACGTAATGTTAAAGAGGGTATGAAGGATGGGGTAGTTGCTGGTTACATAGATGACCATGAATTCAAACTAAATTCTACTACTAAGGAGCTCGGTAATATCGAGAAGCCTTGGAATATGAACCAACAATCTGTAGCAAATGGGTTGGGAGTTAATGGCTCTATCATTGGGGTATCATCTACTACTGGTGAAGGTGCAACTGGTATAATGCTGTCTAAGATGATTAGCCAGTTAAAAAATATCCAAATGCTTGTAGCTTATGTATTAGACCGACTTTATTCTCTAGAACTGCGTCTGGCAGGCTTTAATAATAAGGGGATGAAGATTGATTGGGGAACTTCTACAGTTTCTGATGAAGTTAAAATCCAACAAGGTCTTCAGTATAAGATACAGAACCTTGACTTATTGTATAAGGCTGGTATCATTAGTCAAGAGCAATATGCTTGGGCAATGGGTTATGATTCTCCTGATGAGAAAGAACCAAGAGTTTCACTTGAGGACCAATTTGCTAAGGGAGGTAATATAGACCCCCAAGAAGGAACTAAGAAGAAACAAAGGCAAGATGATAAAAACCAATCTGCTCGTAGGTCAAGAGATAAGAATAACCCGGCTCCTTCTCGAGGAGACCAAAATACTAAAGCAAGATGAGTAAATTTACAAAGAAAAACAAAGAGCATCTTGATTCTATGGTGATAGGTCAAGGCCATACCATTATGGCTGGGTATATCCCAGAAGCAGTGGGAGCCCAGACTTTCTCCGAGAATTATTACAAATGGAAGAATCCTACACCGGACACCATTGCTCAATTTGGATTTTGGGGAGGGGATATAGATTATAATACCTATTACCCTAACCTGGATAAATCGGAATTAACTCCAAAGGATGAAGAGTTTATCGAACCTATGTTCCGATTACTTTCAGAAACGATTGTATCTAAGAATTGGAACCCGACAGACTTTGGTCAGAATGGAGTACTAAAGGCTTCTATGAAGATGTTGCTTGGTCAAACAGTAAACTGTGACCATGAAACCAACATCGGTAATGCTATTGGTGCTGTATCACAAGTAATGTGGCAGGAATCCTATAAAGACGGTAGCTTTACTATACCCGCTGGTATCAACGGTATTCTGAAAATCGATGGTAAGGCAAACCCAAGAATTGCTAGAGGCATCCTTATGGAACCTCCTTCAATTCATAGTAATTCAGTTACTGTACAATTTAAGTGGGATAAATCCCATCCCCAAATGGAAGATAACGAATTTTATCAGAAACTGGGTACTTATGACTCTAAGGGAGTTATGGTACGTAGAATTGTTACTGAAATTGTTCGTTACCTTGAGACCTCACTAGTTTCACATGGTGCTGATTCATTTGCCCAGAAAATTGGTTCGGATGGTAAAATTATTAACCCAACCTTTGCCAAAAGAACTTGGGCATCTTATGAAGAATACAGAGATGATAAATCGAAGCAATACTTCTTTACTGATTATAAATCAGATTTAACATCATATCAAGAAAAGAACGATACTCAGGGTTCTTTTAATGATAATGATGCCAATGATAATCATTCAAATAAAGATAACATGAACGAATTACAAAAATTTCTTGAAAGCCTTTTTGGGGATAACATGCTTACCCTGGAAGAAGGTAAAGAGATGAATCAGGAAAATGTAATTGCCTGCATTCAGACTTTGGTATCATCCAGAAACGAATTGCAAACTTCGGTAGATAATCTTACTACAGAGAAAACTTCTCTTACGGAACAGATTACCAACTTGAATGCCGAAGTAGCTAACTTGAAGGAAATGGCAACCGTAGGAAAGAATCACATTGCTTCTCTACGTGAAAATGCCGTAGAAACCTACAAGAAGTTGATGGGTGATAAGGTAGATGAGACAATCGTTACGATGCTCAATGCCGAGACTACTGGTATTACTACTCTTATTTCCTTGACCAAGGATTACCAAGCTCGCTTGGAAGAGAAGTTCCCTCTCACTTGCTCAAAATGTGGTTCTAAGGACGTCAACCGTGCTTCCTCAATTGCTGAGGATGATACCGAGGGTAAAACTGGAACCCAGGGTACTGATACCCAACGGAATTCAGAATCTCCGAGTACTAAGAATGTAATCGATAACTTGTATCGAAACAAAATCAAATAACTAATATAAATAATCCGCGTTATGGAAAAAACTAAAATCGTAAACGACCCTCAGCAACTTACTCTCTTTGGGGAAAGAACCCCGAGAGCGGTGATTTACAAAAGTGAGTCACACAAATTGCACCAGGCTTTCAATGTTAAAGCTGGAGAGAAAATCGTACAGGGTATGCCAGTGGCTTTGAATGAAGAAGGTTTGATTTACCCTTGCACTGATACAGCTACTCAAGTTTATTTGGGTGTAGCAGTAACGGATAACGTTAACCCTGCTTATCAACCTCAAAGAAATTTCCCGGTAGAGGTAACAGTAGCTATGGAAGGTTACATGATTTGTAACTGGGTATCAAACGGAAATATCGAAGCTGGCTATGTAACTCCCGATGGAGAATTGCTTAACGATAGATTCGTAAAAGCTAACCAAGCAACTTCAACCCAGTTCATTGCCCTTAATCCAGCAGAAGAGGCAAATGAGGTAATTCAAGTACTCATCAAATAAGAGAAAAGAAGTTATGGAAAATAAAATAGATATTACAAAGTTGAAGGCTCAGGATTTTATGAATGAGCTGCCGGAAATGGTAAGAAGCTTGGAAGCTGTTCGTTCCGGTTCACAGGACAAGAAGCCTGTAGAGGTAACTTTTGGAGAATTGGTTACCGGTAAATGGGGTATTTCAGAAGATGAACTTTTTGAAAAGATGGGCATCAATCCAAAAGTGGACACGATGCAGAACATCTTTACAATGCCCCAACAGAATATTCGTTGGATTGTTCCGGAAATCATTCGTGCTGCTATCACATTGGGTATGCGCCAGGCTCCGTTCTATCCAAATATCATTGCATCTGACCAACCAATCAATGGTTTACAAGCAATCATGCCGATGGTTAACATGTCGGATGCTGCCCCTGCAAAGGTTAATGAGGCAGAAACTATCCCATTGGGTGATGTTAGCTTCGGACAGAAATCAGTTAGCCTCTTCAAAATCGGAAAAGGTTTCAAACTTACTGATGAAGTTCGTAACTATGTTTCGCTCGATGTCTTGGGAATCTACCTTCGTGATTTTGGTGTTCAGTTGGGTTATGCTCTGGATACTCTGGCTATGGATGTTGCTATCAATGGTAACAACCCTGATGGCTCTGAGTCTGCCCCGGTAATCGGTGTATACGAAACAACTAATGGTATCACTTACAAAGACCTTCTGCATATTTGGGTACGTGCTGCTCGTATGGGACGTAACTTCCAAACTATGATTGGTGGTGAAGACCAGGCAATCGAAATGCTGAACTTGCCGGAATTCAAGGATCGTCACTCTGGTACTACAGAAGCTACCCTGAATGTTAAGTCTCCTGTTCCCAAGAATGCTGACTTCTACATTCACCCGGGTACACCCGACCAACAGTTGCTGTTGATTGATACATCTGCTGCCTTGATTAAGCTTACTGCTCGTCAGTTGATGCTTGAATCTGAAAGAATCGTTTCTAACCAGACTCAGGCAATCTATGCAAGCTTGACTACTGGCTTCTCTAAGATGTACCAGGATGCAACTCTGTTGCTGGCTGCTGACAAGAAGTTCTCAGAATTCGGCTTCCCCGAGTTCATGAACGTAGACCCATATTTGATGGTTAACCTAGAATAATAAGGGACGTCCGGTTTCATCTATATAAATTCCCTGAGAGGGTAGGTAACTAAAAAGACCTATCCTCTCTTTAATCATTTTTAAATCTTAGGAAATATGGCTAAAGATAAATATACAGTAACTGTGGGACCAAGAGCTTACAGTTTTCATGACCAATCAACTGGTATTACCGTTTGTAGAGGAGAAGACAAGGAACTCTCTCGTCGTCAATTCCGTGCACCAAAGATTCAGAAGGCAATTGCCTCTGGCCATCTGATTATCATTGCTGATAAATCAGAAATCGAAAAGTATTCAGAGGCCGACATCGAAAAGTTGGATAAGAGACTGAATGCTCAGTTCAAGAAAGGCATGACTCTTGAAAAACTTGCAAAGGGCTATTCCCTGGAAGAACTGAAACTGGTAGCAGGTCTTCATGAAATAGTTGCCGAGAAAGATGATACAGTAGAAACACTTATTCAGGCTTTACTGGAAGAATTCGAATCCTCTTCTAAAGGGTAATATATGAAAATTACATAAGACAGACTAATATGAATAACAATCTGGACTTTTTGTACGTTACGTCAGGTCTGGAAGTTTCATTCAGAGTCATATCCAAAGTCCCGGCCAAATCCATTTTTGACTGGGACTTTGGCGATGATAAGGGAGAGGTTTTCAATGGTGGAAGACATGTTTCCTATTCTTATGAAACTCCCGGTTTCTATACAGTAACCCTACATGTAACCAACTCTAATGGTTTAGATATCACCGTAGATAAGACTCTGGTAGTTTGTGATTATGGTCATACGGCATTAGCCGATACAATATATAACTTAATCGACCATTATATCCCTTCAGAAATATCCGATGGGATGACCAGGGAAGAGAAATCTATTTACATCACTAAGTGGCAATATTACATTGGACCTCTAGTAAACCATACAATTGCACCAGATAAGTATACGGATGAATTATGGTATGAAGCACTAGAAAACCAATTAATAATGGAATTGGCTGCCTGGGATTTTCTCAATGTGAAGATACTTAATCTATTAACGAGTACTTCCGAATACTTAAGTCAATTAACTTCTACCAAAGAACAAACTGGTGATGGTACTTCTAAACCCGAACTTGCCCGAGGTGATAGGATTAAACAAATCACTACTGGGCCTACTGAAGTGCAATATTATGATACCTTGGCAGATGCTACAAGTTCCCTATGGAAAACACTTTCTCAAGCAATGCAACCAGGTGGATTAATAGATGAATTAAGAAAGAACCTTTGTATGTTAGCTTCACGATTGGAAATCTACTTACCATTCTGTGATGAAGTATTCAGAACCGTAGTTCCTAAAGTAGTTAACAGAAGGCAACCTGGAGTATTAGATGGACCCAACCCAAGTGCTCCAGTAAAAGGTGGTAAGAAATCAATCTTAACTAAGTTATGACAAAAGAACCCTGGAGAATGGTAAAGAACCGCTCTTGGGATAGATACAAGAAAATTATCACTGACTTCTTAGATTGGGATGCTGGTAGACAAACCATAACTTGGGCCAAACATGTTAATCAGCTTCTCAGTCATGCCGAAGACAGTATACCTAAATATTATAACATCCAAATCGAAGCATTGTGTTACTACAATGCTTTCAGAAACTGGCCTATCAACAAGGCAACCGTCTCAGGAGAATTGGATGACGAAAACTTATCAATACTAATTTCTAAATCTTATATAGAACAAATCGGTTATCTTACACCGGAGGGTTATTGGGATTTTAATTGGGAACAAGATAGGTTTGTAATTAATGGTATAACGTATAAGCCTTCTGGAGATACTCAGACTGCTCAGGCAAAGGATGAGGCCCTAGTTTTCATGGTTATCCTAAAGAGAGACCGAGATACCAAAATTGAATTTGTAGAATAAAACATTAAGTGTATGGCAAAGATGTTAGTACTGAGGTGGACCCCAATTACTACTTCCAGTGGAATCTGGTTTGATAGTAATCTGGTTATCCTTAATGGTACATCTGGAGTTCATATTGAAATGAAAGGTAATGGCAATGATGTAACGGCATTTCAATCAATGACCGGAAACAAATTTGTCACCTGCTTTCAAGATTACTTCGGTGATATCTGGGATAAAATAATACCTCATCCTGGTATAGGCCAGGTAATGAAATTCCGTGTAAATAAGCTTCCTGATTATGCTTGTATTCGGGGGGATATAGAAGACGGTGGAGATGTAGATCCAGAAAATCCGAATATACCAATGAATGCCTTCTGTGGTTCAGAGGGAGAACCATTCAGGGATATAGATTCGGAATTCTTACTGGGTCGTCAACGTTCAGTAATTAATCCTTAAATTTTATAAATATGTATGTAAGTAAATATTACACCTGCGAAGAGATTGACCAGCGGTTGTTACAGGGTTACTATGATGACTTTGTTCGTGCTGGCTTTGGGGGAACTATAAATGAGTTCTGGGCCTTCGTACTTTCTATCAAGAATAAGGTAGATAAGAAAGAAGGATACGACTTATCGAAAAATGATTTTACCGATGAGTTGAAGGCTAAACTTGATGGCATCGAAGAACATGCAAATTATATCACTAAAGTTTCTCAGCTTGAGAATGATTTGAAATATCAAACTGAGGAAGAAGTTAAACAGATGATTAGTGATTTGGTTGATGGTGCTGATGATGCCCTTGATACTCTTAAAGAGTTGGCAGAAGCATTGGGCAATGACCCCAACTTTGCAACTACTATCACTAATAAATTAACCGACCTTCGTACTGCTTTAACCGAAGAGGTTAATCGTGCTAAGGAAGCCGAAGCTGCTCTGGGTGCTGCAGTAGCTGCAGTTCAGGATAACCTAGAATATGGGTTAGACCAAATCAATAAGAAGATTGATACCGTTAAGGCAGACTTAAAAGCTGAAATCGACCGAGTTGAGAAGAAGGTAGATAAGAATGCTGAAGATATCAAAGACCTTGAAGATAAGGTAAATCAAGGTAATGGTGAACTTGAGAAGGAACTCAAGGATCTTATCCAAAAGGAAAAAGATGAACGTATTGCTGCCGATAATGAGATTAAGGAAAGTGTAAATGACCTTAAAACTCTCCATATCAATGATAAGGCATCCCTTGAGTCAAAGATTGCAGAAGAAACTGCAAATCGTACTAACGCAGATACTGTACTGGATTCTAAGATTAACGAAGAAATCACTAATCGCCAGGCAGATACTTTAGCTCTTCAAGGTAAAATTGACCAAGAGAAGGTAGACCGTCATTCTGAGGACCAAGTTCTTCACAATGAAATCTCTAAAGAGGTAACAGACCGTACCAATGCAGATAATGCTCTTCAAGGTAATATTGATAAAGAAGTTCAGGCCCGTACTGTTGCAGACCAAGTATTACAGAACAATATCGATTCAGAGGCTACTACTCGTGCTGCTCAGGATTTAGTTCTTGAACACAAAATCGAAGATGTAAAAGAGCAGGGTGTAGAAGACAAGGAGCAATTGCTTAATGCTATTGCTGCCGAGGCTGCTGCTAGAGAAAAAGGTGATAAAGATCTTGATACTAAGAAAGTAGATAAACGTGAAGGCTATTCTTTGACTAAGAATGACTTTACCGATATACTCAAAGCTAAACTTGATGGAATTGAGGAAAAGGCAAATTATATTACGCATCTTTCTCAGCTTATCAACGATTCTGGTTTCCAAACTGAGGAAGAGGTAAATGCAGCTATCCAAAAGATTATTGGTTCTGCTCCAGAAGTACTTGATACTCTTAAGGAAATTGCTGATGCCCTTGGAAATGACCCCAACTTTGCTGCTACCATTACCAAGAAATTGGCTGCAATCACAGAACAGGTTAACCAAGAAATCGAAGACCGAATTGCGGGTGATGAGGCAAACAGTGCTGAGGTAGCTGCTGAAGTTCAAGCTCGTAAGGATGCTGATACAGCTCTTGAAACTAAACTGAAAGAATATGTAGACAATAAGTCTGCTATTGGTGATGCTGCTCTTGGAGTTGTAAAAGACAATCTTAACAAGGAAATCCAAGACCGTAAAGATGCAGATGCCGCAATTCAATCTAGCTTGGATAAAGAGATTGCCGAAAGAAAGACTGCAGATGAAGCCTATACTCAAAGTCTGGCTAACGTTAACCAACGTATTTCAGACTTGGCATTGAGTATGCAAGAGTCTATCAATACATTGCGTAATGAGCTTACTGAGCAGGTAAATGCAAATACTACTGCTATTGCCACTAACCAACATAGTATTGAAAGAAATTCAGAGGCAATCACAAACTTAACTAAGACTGTAGGTGATAACTACAAGGAAGTTAAGGATATGATTAACGAAGAAATCATTGATCGTACTAATGCTGATAGTGCCTTGAGTTCTCGTATCGATACTCTCAATATCGACCTTAATACTGAGAGTGTAGAAAGAAAGGCTGCCGACCAAGTTCTCCAGGTTAACTTAGATAAAGAAGTAGCAGACCGTACTGCAGCTGATAAAGCTTTGAGTACTGAGTTTACTGCTAAGTTGGATAATACCAAGCAAGCTTTGAAATCCGAAGTAGCTAATATTAACACTAAGCTTGAACAAGAAAAGGAAAATCGTATTGCTGGTGATAATGCTTTGGGAGTTCGTATTGATTCTCTAGAGGCAGGTAATACCGATGCTATGAATGAACTAAAAGCAAAGGTAAATGCCAACACTACTGCTATTAATGCAGAGAAAGACCGAGCAATTGCCAAAGAGACTTCTCTTGAGGCCAAGATTGATACCAACCTTCAGAATCACAAGGATGATATGGCTGGTATTAATAAGGATATCCTTACCGAAAAGAATGACCGCTTAGCTGGAGATACTTTACTTCAAACCAATATCGATAAAGAATCAACTGAAAGAGCTAATCAAGATACTCTTATCAGTAATGCTGTTGCTCAGGAGAAAGCAGATAGAATTGCTGCAGACCAGGCAATGGACGATAAGAAGGTAGATAAGGTAGATGGCAAGGTACTTTCTTCAAATGATTTCACTGACTTGCTGTATGCCAAGTTGGATGGCATCGAAGAACATGCAAACTATATCACTAAGGTTTCTCAGTTATTAAACGATTCTGACTTTCAGAATGCAGAACAAGTAGAGGCTGCAATCCAAAAGATTATTGGTTCAGCCCCTGAAGTATTGGACACTTTGGCAGAGATTGCTAAGGCTCTCGGTGATGACCCCAACTTTGCAGCAACTATGACTGCTAAGCTTACAGAGTTGGAGAATAAGCTTGAAGCCGAAAAGAACTTACGAGAACAGGGAGATAATACTTTACAACAATCATTCACTAACCTGAGTAATACTCTTACTACTACGGTAAATGAGCTGAGAACTTTTGTAAGTGAAACTCGTACAGAGTTGTTAACTTCCCTGAATGCTACTAATGCTCTGGTAACTCAGAATACTGCTAATATCCAACGTAACCTGGAATTAATCCAGGGTATTCAGGATAATATCAATGGTAATTATACGGCCATTACGGATCTGTTAAATAACGAAATTGCTGCTCGTAAAGCTGAAGATATTCGGTTGGAAGCAAAGATTGATCAGAATACTTCTGACCTTAATACAGAGAGAGAGGAAAGAAAGGCCGCAGATAAAGTTCTCCAGGATAACATCGATGCAGAAGAAGCTGCCCGTATTGCTGCCGATACAGCTTTGGGTAAACGTATCGATAAAGAAATTCAGGACAGAACCGATGCTGATACTGCCTTAGATAATAAATTCACTAACATTACCGATGACCATGAAGAAAGATTGGAAGCTGAAGAAGGTACTTCCGATGCTTTGCCAGACACCATGGTTACCGATGTTAGTACTGTAACCCGAACAGATACTCAGCTTTCTTTCAAAGTAAAGACTTCAACCAAGGATAAGGCAAATAACCAATATGGTGAAGAAGTAGAAGCTACCAAGAATTTACTTCCGGTAACTCAAACTCTTGCTGGAGTTATGTCTGCAGCAGACAAGGTTAAGTTAGATGGGTTAGACCCAAATTCTTTAACTGATCTCTCTGCAGCTTCTGATGCTAATAAGGTAACAGTAACCGTAACTAAGGATAACGGTTTGAATGCTGATACTACCGAAACTCTCGATTTGCCTCAGGTATCGGCTACTAAGGCTGGTACGATGACTGCGAAAGATAAGGTAGAATTGGATAGAATCTCTACTGCTAACTTTGCCCTTGGTGCAGTAACTCCCAATGAAACTACTGTTGGCATAGCTGCTACTAAGACCGTAGTTGAAGATGGTACAGTAGAACAGAATCCTATTACATTGCCTGCCTCTACTACAGAGAAAGCTGGTGTACAAACTGCAGCAGATAAGAAGCTGTTTGATTCTATACCAGATAATATTATTATCTTATCTGGTGATAAACCAGTTGAGGTAGGTCAACAAAGCAGTCATGTTACTTTAACTCATAATTTCTCTTCTAAAAAAGAAGAGGGTATTTATACTCATGAGCCTGAAGATTATAAGACTACTTATATCCCAGCAGCTACTACAGAGAAAGCTGGTGTAATGACCGCCCAAGATAAAGTTAATCTGGATGAGACATTACCCAATGCTATTGCTCAAGAGGTTCAGGACCGTAAAGATGCTATCGAAGCTTTGGACGGTAAATCAGAAGCCGCTCTTGCTCAAGAAGTAGCTGATAGAAAAGCTGCAGATACTGCTTTAGATACCAAGTTTACTAAAGCTGTAAACGATGAAGCAACTGCTCGTACTTCTGCTGATACTGCATTGGGTGCAAGGATTGATAAGGAGATTGCCGATAGAACTGCGGCAGATACTACCCTTGAAACTAAGTTACAGAATAATATTAATACTCTAGAAGCTAAACATGATGCCTTTGTAGCAACTAAGGGTAAGGCTGATGGCTTTGCTCCATTGGATGGGAAGGGGTTAGTACCTGCTAACCATTTGCCTTCATATGTAGATGATGTACTTGAAGTATATGCTACCTATGATGTAAGCCCCACTGGAGGTCTTACTAATGTTCAATTGTATACGGATGCAGGTCACCAAACTCCCGTAGTTGGAGAATCTGGTAAGATTTATATAAATGTTGCCGATGGTGAACCTCCATACCAATTCCGTTGGTCAGGTACTAAATTCGTAGACAGTAATACTTCGTCTCTTATCATTGGGGAAATCGCAGGTACTGCTTTCGAAGGTAGTAGAGGTAAGCATCTTGAGGATGTGGTATCTAGCATGCCTAAAAATTTAATTAGTAAGGTTTCAATAGCTAACAAAAATAAGAGTAATGTTATTATCTTATGTAACTATTCTGCTACGGATGGTCAAGGGCATTACATTGATAAACCCGATGGGATGGTAATCCCTCTAACCCCAGCCACTGCTCAAGAAGCTGGTCTGATGGATGCCGATAGTGTAATAAAGCTTAATCAAACCTTACCAGATGCTATTGAAGCTGAACAAGAGGCCCGTATTGCAAAAGATAATGCTCATGATACCTTTAATAGTTCTCTTCCAGGAATTATTCTTACTGGATTCACTCTTACCCATAATTCAACTAATGTAAGAGCTACTCTTAATAATAAAACTAAGAGTGCAGAGGGTAAGACTTATGAAGGTGCTACAGATTTAATTAGAGATATACTTGCAGCAACTAAGACTACTGCAGGTGTAATGACTGCAGCAGATAAGACTAACTTGGATAATACCGTACAGGGGTTGGCAAATGAGATTACCAATAGAACTAATGCCATCAATGCTCTTCGTACAGAATTGAAAACTTACGTTGACGATTTGATTGCCGATACTGGTTCAGATGTAACTGCCTTAGAAACTAAGGTAAATAATCACATTGCCAATAAATCTAATCCTCATGTAGTTACTAAAACTCAGGTTGGATTGGGTAATGTTAATAATACTTCCGATGCTAATAAGCCCGTATCTACTGCTCAAGCTACTGCTATTGCTGATGCTAAGGCTGCAGGTACTGCTGCTCAGACTTCTATCAATAGCCATGCTGGTAGAAAAGATAATCCTCACGTAGTAACTAGAGCTCAATTGAGTTTGGCAACTACCGACCAGGTAGTATTTGCTAAGACTACTGCTCCTTCCGGTTTCTTCAAAGAGTCTTCAGATGTTCGACTCAAATCTAATATTAAGGATTTGAATCATACTCTGGAACAGATTTGCCAGATACCAACTAAGTCATTCGAAATGCTTGGTAAAGAGGACGAGGGAACTATTGCTCAGAATCTTGAGGGATTGGGATTTGGTAAATATGTAGAGGAAGTTCCAGTAGAGAAATCTACAGTACCTAATCCAGAGGAATTCGAAACTTTGGAAATCAATGGGGAAGAGTATGTACTCGTAAAACAAGTTAAATATCACAAGATGTCAACTTTGGCAATTGAAGGTATTAAACTTCTCTACGATGAGATTAAGGCTTTGAAGGCCGAGATTCAAGAACTTAAAAATAAATAATCATGGGAGAGATAGCAACCTGGAGTGCTGTCAAAACTAAAGTAGGCCTTGGTAAGACAGGAAATGACTGCCCTACCAAGGCTGAATTGTTAGCACTCGCCTCTACAGGAACGGGGGAAAGTTACGTTGGCTTGGAAATCTCCAATGCTAGTTCCTATGGTAATAACGAAGCTGTTAAACTCGAAGATATTCATAAGGTAACTTATAAGTATACATTCACTTTGAGATACTCCAGTATAAGTTTTGATGCTTTAGGTAACCCCAGTAGTTCTAATTTTGGTTTTGAGTTTACCAGTACGAAGCAGAAATATTGGGATAATGTAGCTAATGGGTCTGCTGTTAGTGTTAATTACGTAATAAACAGTAAACCAAGTTGGATTACTATAGTTAGTAAGCCGGCAGATGGAAAGCCTTGGAAAGCTTCAGAGAATCTAGACCTAACCTCAAGGTCTGGTAAGGGGTTGGCTACTCAATCTGAATCTGGTAAAACCGTGGAATTCACATTTACCCAGGCAGCAGCATCTCAAAGTTGGTCTCAAACATTCTCAGTGAATCCCACTTCTCTGTCTTTTGGGGCAACTGGAGGAACAAAAACATTTACTGTAACCTCTTATAAACAGGAATACCGAAATGGACATACCTATGGTAATCAAATTCCCTTAAGTTATACCAGGGCTAATACCGGAGTTACCGGTACTGGTACTTCAGTAACTATGGCAAATAATACTTCTACTTCGGCAAAGTCGGGTAGTGTAGTATTAACTCAGGCAGAAACCAATAAGAAACTAACTATCAGTTGTTCTCAATCTGCAGGTTATAGAACCTATAGTGAAATCACTGTAAGTGGAGGAAGTGTATCCGATATACCTGCAAGTGGAGGAAGTAGAAGTTCATTCTCAACTATGCCCTCATATTCTCAGACTTGGGGATGGAATGGTTCTACAACTGGAGGAGGCACAATTACAAGCGGTGCTAGCATTAGTTATGGTACTGCAGTTAGTGCAGGTTCTTTGGGAACTACTGCAAAGGCTAGAACAAGGGTAGGCTCCCTTACTTGTACTGTATCTCTGAATGGTAAATCGAAATCTATAACTCTCGATGTATACCAGGCAGAGAATAAAATTACCAGTACTACTGATGGTACACCAGTAATAAGCTTATCTGCAAGTTCATACTCTATCTCTAATTCAGGAGGTAGTGTTAATATTTATGCCAGTGTAAGTATACCTACTACCAACCATTGGAGTTCAGGGTCAACAAGTGCAGGTTCTTCGAAGAGTGCTACACCTACGGTTAGTGCAAGTGGTACTGGTTTTAGTTTGAATGCTGCTAAGACGGTACTTACTGCTACGGAGAACTCGGGTACTTCAAGTAGAAGCTGTGTAGTAACTGCATCCTATAGTGGGGCAACTACTAAGACAATCACAGTTACACAGAGTGCTGCTTCAGTATCTTATAAGTATTACTTGGCATTCACTTCCCCTACTGGTTCAAGAACTACCACTAGAACCGGATTGTCAGCTTTGGGAGGTAATAACTTTACAGTTGATGTAGCTTATTCTTTTAAGACTAAGGTAATAAATGGTTCTGAGGTAAGTACAAGATATCCCTTGGCTTTAACCGTAACTTCAAAACCAAGTTGGGTTACAAATGTAGCCATTACAACACTATCCAGTGATAATGGAACCTATGGGTTAACCTTAACCTTAACGGAGAACACCGTAGAATCAACAAGGTCAGGTACCATTAAATTAAGGCAAGCAGAAAACGATGATGAGGGTTGGGAGCTTACAGTCAACATAACTCAGAATGCTGCAACAATTACTTATGAATACGTATTTAATTTGGGGTAATAAAAATACAACACCATTCTGTATTTAATGTATAATTAACCTAAGTATTAATCTTTAAAATCTTACAATTATGGGAGTAGAAGTAAAAGGTGCCGGCGATGGCGTTGTAATCGCGGACAGAGGCTGTAACGATGGTTGCTGATATAGAGATCATTCCGGTTGGGGCTCTGGATGGGGAGCCGTTGGTGGTGCATTGGTAGGTGGTGGTTTTGGTGCTGCCGCAGTTTCTGTATGGGACAAAATCAATGACACCAAGGCTGACATCCAGAAAGTAGAATCTACTGTTCAGGAAGCAAAAGCAGGTATCTACAAGGATATCTCTGATGCTGCCCGTGGGGTAACCCAAGAAATCGGTGGAGTAGCAAAAGATATTGCTGGTGTTGGTAAAGAAATTCTTAACAACCGTTTCGCAACAGAAAGAGGTCTCTGCGATTTGGGCTACAAAACGAATTCGGATATCCGTGATTCCCGTGACCAGATGGGAGCAGGATTCAATCGTGTTATGGACCGCCTCTGCAATATGGAGCATTATCAACAGAATTGCTGCTGCGAAACTAAAGGCTTGATTAAAGAAGTAAAATCAGACTTGGCTCTTCAGCTGGAACGTTGCTGCTGTGACATCAAGAATGGACAACAGGAAATCAAATGTCTCATTGAGAACACTGCAAAGGACCAGGAGATTGCCCGTTTGAACCGAGTGGTAGATGCCCAGAGAGACCAGAACATTATCAACCAAGTGGTTGCAGCTCTGAAGACTACTGGAGGTACTACAACGGCATAACCAATTGTCATACCAGGATGATTAGAAAGGAGTACATCTATCAGGGGTGTACTCCTTTTTTCGTTTTAACCACTTGAACTAAGGAATTATGGAAAAAGAACAACTCACCGAATTTAAGATACAGTTAGCTCTACCGGCTCCCACTATAGAGATTGCACAAGAAGTAGCAAACAAAGCTCAGGTACTCATTAATCAATTTGGATACTATCAATTCTTAAACCTGGTAGACTTCATGCAAAAGAATCCGGGTGCAGTTTCATTTGGTTTAAATTTAATAAATAGAAAATGATTATGGACGAAAGAACATTGATTTTCCAAAAGTTACAAAAGGGTGAAGTAATCTTTACCTTAGAGAAAGACAGGAGGTCTGGTTATCTCATTTTCGATACCGCAAAGATTGTGAAGGTAGGCGAGAGTAAACCCATGGCATCCGGTACTAAAGATGGCTTTGTTAACAGTATCGAATTAGTGATCCAAGATTCTGTATCACAGCTTACAATATACCTACCTTCACAATCTGATGAGGGTATTTATAATGGGGTATATTATACTACTGATATAGTGAATATAATTAATGAGGTTACTATACAAAAACAAAATGCCTTAAATATACTTAACAATCGACCAAAGTTTGAGGCAGTTGTTTCTGAATGTGATAATATTCTCAATTCAATTAATCAATCCCAATCTGCTCCAAGTAGACCTGCTCCGGAGTTTGAGGAGTTCCGTCAATACATGGACCAACGAATATCCACTCAAGAGACTCTGTTACAGAGAATTGCTCAGGAGCTGGGATTGGATAAACCTAAACAACAGTAAGAATTATGCCAAGTAAGTCGGTTAATATTACACTATCGACTCCAGTTGGCCCTCTAGAAATATACGTAGATAAACGAGAACAAGCTCGTGCAGAAAGGTTGATTGCCAAAACTCCAAGTATCTTAACCGAAGGCTATGCGAAAGGTACAGAAAAGTTTGGTAATCAACTTCTTCGTATAGTAAGACGAAGTTTGAATACGGGTGTTCCCCCAAGAGGTTCAGGAGTATCATGGCCACCACATGCTCCTGGTACCCTAAAGAAATATGGGGACCATACCATGTTAAATCTTACGGGGCAATATGCTCGTTCAGTTACTTTGGTAAAAGGTAAGAAAAGAACTTTCGTCGGATTGCCAATTGGAATCAAGAAGATTACCTATACGGGTAAGACTTCAAGAAAGACTTTGAATCAGATAGCTATCATGTTAGAGTATGGTAGTAGAGATGGTAATTTACCACCTCGTCCTCTTTGGAATCCTGCATTTAAGGCTGCTGGTGGAAAAGCTGCCTTACAAAAGGAAATACGTAATGAAATTAGAAAAGAAATAAGGAGGGTTATATAATGGCAGCAGATTTCGAAATATCATCCTTATCCGGAACTGGTACTGCAACTATTAGGGTAAAGCCTAAGGCAGTAAACGAAGACATGAATAATATAAAAGAGCAGGTTCTCAAGGTAGTAGTTCAGGGTGTAGAAAGGGAAGTAACTCTGGTACAAAAGGCCGCTCCTAAAATAGTAGAGACCTGGGGAACTTATTTTAGTATCACTCCAGAAACTACTTCCCATACTTTCGATGGTACTAAAAGGGGTGAGACCCTAGAAATAGGTGTATACAGTTACCAACAGAAGTTTATCGATAATAAGCCTCAAGATGAATATCGTGCTGTAGATTGGAAAGTTGAAAGCTCCTCAGATTGGTTAGAGGTAACCCAAGAAATTGGAGAAGCTAATGCCGCAGGTAAGCTTACTATCAAAACTAAATCTACTAATCAAGAACATAACCCCAATAACTATGACCCCTTGGAAAGAACTGCTATAGTTAAGATTATCTCACAGCAAGAACCTAACACTGAGATAGTTTTAAATATAACTCAATCTCCAGGTACTAGAACTACTAAGTATGGCTTTGAACCAACCCCGAATATACCATTCCCAAATCTTGGTCAAAATACTAGTACTGCTCAGATTAGTAATGTAAAGGGTTATCAGTACTACCTTATCAACGGTATTCAAGTTGCTAAATTTATAAAACAATTTAAGATAACCGATATAAGTAAGACAATAGAGGGTCAATTCCCTGGAGGTATTGGTTCTGAACCAATACCCTTTAAAGTATGGCTTACCGATTATCCTTCAAATATTGCTACTCAATGGGTTAGTGAATTAAATTGTGTTGGTCATTTACAAACCATAATGAGTGGTTTTGGAGGTATTCAGGTAACTTATAATGGGTATATTAATGACAATGGCAATCAAAGTGTTCAATTAAATATTAGATTAGGACTTTAATGGTAAACTCAGAAGAAATAGTAGAAAGAACTTTTTATATCTCTCTACTTAGTACAATGTTGGAAATGGGTCTTACCTTAAACCCAGAAGACTTCTTACCTTTGTCTCAAGAAAACGAAAAAAGATTTCAAGAGGCAATCAAAGGTATGAAGAAGTTTATACCACTTTTTGGTATAGGGAATAATCAAGTAAAAGGCCCAAAGACTCTCCCAAGAATAACCATAGAACTACAGGGTTATTATGCTGGAGATATTGGTGTGAATAAATACATCATTGGTGATAAACTTGAGGATGGTAATTACCAAGCTTCAGAGTTTCCTTATGAAACTAAGGATATTACCATAGATGTACATCTGGTTTCTCAAACACAAGCAGATATGAGATTGCTACATACAATCTTATATACTGGCTTACCTGCTAGAGGATACGTGAGACCATACTTCAATGATTTAGAGGAATGGGAAAAGGGCAGGCTTGCTCCCACCGGAAACCTATTCATTGAGATTGGTAATTATTATGACCATCCAGATGTAGAGCATGGTATACTTGAGAAGGTATACACCTATGTATGTAAGGACGGTATTCTTCCAGAAAAAGCTTTGGGAGAAGGTACTCTTACACCTATCAAGGATATATCGGTTCTTATTGGATTGTTAGAACAAAACGAAAATGAGATGCTAGAGTTAAAAGTACCTAAGGTATAGGTACAATACTCTAGGGTATAAATTAAACGAGTAATTAACTTTAATCACAATAGAATTATGCCAACTTCACCTCATGTTGATTTTAAGTTTAAGAACAACAATGTTCTTCAAACTACTCCCATGTTAGGAGTTTCTTGTGTATTGGCTAGAACTACTAAAGGTCCATACGATGACCCTTCAGAAATCATCTCTACATTCTCTCAGTTCCAAAGAATCTATGGTTCTGAAATTGTACCCGATGGTTCTGTATCAAATATCGAAAAGGCTTTGCAAGGTGGTTCTAAGCTTCGTGTTATTCGAGTACTTGGCAAAGGAGCTACTCAAGGTACAGTAACTGCTTCTCCGGCTGCGGCAAGAAAAGCTAAAGATTCAGAAGATGAAATCTCAGTTGCTTCTGCTGTAACTGACCCAGCTAAACCCTCTGCTTTGATTACTTTAAAATCTGGTAGTACTACTTATAGTTTTGGATTAGTAACCAAGGGATATGGAGATCCAATTGGTAGTGCAAATACTTTCCAGGTTGGTTTTTATAAGCAAGCTAATACCTTGTATTATAAAATATATTCAGCTAATGGGCAAGTACTTGAACAGGGACCAGTAATAACCTACAAAACTGCCGATGATAACAATAACACTTCGGTAGATTACCTTGCTCTTAGTGCATTTGCTAAGAACTCGGAATATATTAAGCCGGTAATTACTGCAGGTTCCTCTTTTGAAAACCTAATTAAGTGGCTTACCAATGATATTGAGGGTACTAAGAATGCTATCACTATTACCGTGGGAGATGCTGCACCTTCCGAAACAGAGAAACTGTTTAATGGTACTATCGGTAGTGCAGGTTCCACCCCAACTGCCGAAGAATGGATTGCTTCACTGGACTTGGTAAAAGACTACACAGACTTCTACCAATTGTTTATTTCACATATCTCTCAACACTTGGAACAAGATTTAGAGGTACTCAAAGTATACAAGGCTGCTGCCGATATGGCAAAAGAACTGATGGAATGGGTACTGTATATCGAAGTTCCCAAACACTTAACCCATTATACTCAAGGTACTCAGGCAAGAGATTACAAAGCTCAGGTTACTTGGGTACAGACTTGCCTTGGTACTGTAGGTAACTCTAAGTACATTGCCTACTTTGGTGGTGGACTTAAGTACTACAACGAAAACGGTAATCTTCAGGATTCCGATGTAGTGGGTACTATTGTTGGTTTGGGAGATGCCTCTGCTACTCAATATGGTCCTTGGAAATCCTTTGCTGGTATGAACCGAGGGGTTATTGGAGATGCAGTTGGTCCAGTATGCCCCAACTATGGTTCTCCTTCTCGATATAACGAACTGAACACTCTTGCTCAGAATTATATCAATGAGATGGTAATCAAAGATACTCCAGATTCAGGTAAGCAAACCATGCTATGGCATTGCTTCTCTTCTCAAGTGAAACAGGATTCTGAAAGATTCCTTTCAATCGTAAGACTGAACCTTTACCTGAAGAAGTTCCTTCGCCCGGTACTCAACAAATATATCGAAGAACCAAACGTTTGGAGTACTTGGAAGAGAATCTGGTTGGAGGTTAAACCTACACTGGATTCATTGGTAGATGAAGATGCTATGACCGAGTATACCTGGATGGGTGACCAAGATGCAACTTCTTGGGATGACCTTTCAATTAATACCGAGGCAGATGCCCGTCAAGGTAAGTACCGTGCTATTCTTAAGTATAAGGATGTAGTTCCTATGCAAGAAGTAACTATGGAGATTGTAATTGATGCGGCATCCAAATCTGTATCAATCGTAGAAACAAGTAATAACCTATAAACATATAACGATGGGAGCAAAAGTAAAAAACCCACGGAAGAAATTCTTGTGGAGCATCATGTTCCCCAAACACCCTATCAATACTTATCTGTTTCAAAGTTGTACTTTGCCGGATATTGAGATTGACCAGGTTGCTCATGGGGACGTCAATAGAGACGTTAAAACTGCAGGTAGGGTTACTATAGGTAATCTTATCGTAGAGAAACTTATGACTACTGCAGGTTCCGATACATGGCTTCATGATTGGCTATACTCTTGCCAGGACCACATAGTTGGTGGTGGTTTAGTACCAAGCCAATACTGGGAAACGGCAATTGTAAACGAACTTGCCGAAGATGGAGTCTCAGTTCTTAATACCCATGTCTTCGAAGAGGTATGGCCATGTAAGATTACCGGCTTAGACTTGGACAGAATGGCTTCAGAGAATACCATTGAGTCCATAGAGTTCTCAGTTGGTACTGCAGATAAATACTAATTCCTTAGTCTATTTTCACTAAGATTCGGTGGAGGGGTGGGATTCCTGTGATAGGAGCTCACCCCTTTCTTGTTGTTACAAGGAGTACTATGAACATATGTAAACATTAAAAATAACAGTTATGGAATTTAGAACATTTAGATTTACCGGACCCTCTGGTTACGAATATGAAATCAGAGAACAGAATGGTGCTGATGAGGATATCCTCAGTAACCTTTCAGACATGAAGACTTTGATGAACCTTACCAAGTTCATTGCAGCAATTGTAATTAGAACTACGGCTACACCCAATGGGAAATTAACCATAGATGATGCCCTTAACTTACCGGTCAATGACCGCTATGCTATTATCTTTAATTCTCGTATCTTCTCTTTGGGGGATGAGGTAGAATTTGAATATGATTGGGGCAAAGAGAATGGAGGTAAAGTTACTTATGGCCAAGACCTTCATGAGTTCCTTTTCGATTACGGTACTGCTCCAACTGAGGATGATTTGAATCAAAAGCCCGATGCTATCCCTTACTATCCAGAAGGGGTTAGATTGATAAACCATGAATATGTTCTCTCCTCTGGCAAGAAGATTAAATTCGATTGTATGACGGGTAAGGGGGAACAAGATTTCATGAAGTTGCCATTGGATAAACAAACTAAGAATGCTCCTCTTCTTTGCCGTAATCTTCACTTAGAGGTCGATGGTAGTTGGGAGAAGGTAGAAAACTTTACTCCGTTTACTGCAAAGGATATGGCTGAGATGAGAAAGTATATCTTATCTATGGACCCCATTTTCAAAGGTGAGTCTCACATCACTAATCCAACCACTGGAGAGGAAAGAACTTATCCTATAGTTTGGGCACCCAATTTTTTCTACCTGACGGAAGAGTAATGTTAGAGAGTGATTTTGTTTATATCACCAGAGCCGAGATAGCCTTAGACTATTTCGGCTTTTTACGTCTTCCGTATCGAATAAGGAAAATATTCAAGGAAATGGCCGAGCAATATTATAAACAATTAAAGAAAAGAAAATAAATTATGAATACCAGTAGGAGTATAGTAGAGGTCGGTGTTGCCATGGTTTTAAAAGACCGATTCTCTCAAGAAGCTGGCAAGATATCTGGGTCATTCAGAACAATGATGAATGATATGAATACCTGGAATAGAGGTATACAGATGTCAGCTTCTAATACAATGGACTTCGGAATGCAGCTCGTAGGGGGAATGGCAAGGGCCTATAAATACTCTGCGGGTGTTCAGAATGAAGTTTGGACTGCTTCGAAAATTGCTGGTGCTACCATTGCAGAACAAAGAGAAATGTTACAATTGGCAAAGGATGTCAATGAGATAACTCCTCTTACGGCTTCAGATGTTGCATCAGGACAAAGATACCTGGCTATGGCGGGTAATAAATTCGATGCTATTAAAGAGATGATTGGGCCAGCATCTAAGCTGGCTTCAATCTTTACAATGCCAGTGGGACAGAAAGGTGGTGTAGCTGACTTGATGACTAATATCATGTCAATGTACCAAATCCCAATGGGGGAAGCCGCTAGAGTAACCGATGATTTATATACTGCAGTTACTAATGCAAATATATCTTTAACAGACTTAGCCCAGTCCATATCTTATGCAGGAGCAGATATGGCAACTGCTGGAGTAGACCTTCGGCAAACCGCTGCTGCTATTGGTGTATTGGGTGATATGGGTATACAGGGTTCTATGGCAGGTACCTCACTGGCCAATATGATTCGTTACTTACAACTCTCTCTTGTTAACCAAAAAAAGAAAGGCTATAACGCTTTAGCAGACCTGGGCTTAAGTCCAGATGAATTCTTCGATGCTCAGGGTAATCTTATAGACCTTTATACTATCTATCAGAAGTTTGCTAAGGCTGCAGTAGATTTACCTTCACGAATTGAAACACCAACTTTCTTCAATATCTTTGGAGTTCGTGGTAATCGTGGTATGCTCCCCATACTTAGGGATATTGCTTCTGGTAGAGATAAGATGGGTAAGATACTTGCTACTTATGACCAAAACATTGGGGCAGTAAATCGACTCAATGAAGAACGTCTTAAAACTGATGCAGGTGTAATTGACCAATTCGAATCAAGTATAGAGAACTTAACAGTTACCGCAGGTGCAGCTTTGGGTAGAATCTTTACCCCAGTACTAAATGTGGGTAACTCTATAATCAAAGTAATTAATTCTATCTCAGAAACTTGGGTTGGAGGTTTTGGTCTTAGAGTAGGAGCTACTGCAGTAGTAGTAGGTACTATTGTTGCAGGATTTAATACTGTAAGAGGTATTATTAGGTCTGTTGGGTATTTACAGACTATTGCTACTGCTTCTACTGAAGGTATGTCTGCTGCAGCAATAAAAACTAATACTCAGTTTGCCATTATGGAAGCACACATGGTAAGGATGGTTAACCTTATGAGAACCATGGTTCAACCCCAAATGATGTCAAGCGGTATTGGTATGAATTCTGCTGGTAGATTTTATAACACTAAAACCGGAAGATATGTTAAGACACCAAATCCTGGAGTACCATTAGCAACTACTATGGCGGGTAATTTAGCTGGAGGGGCTTTAGCTGGAGCAGGTGCCCAAGTTGGTAGTCAAGTGGCTAGGCAAGGGGCTATAAAAGGTTTAACCTCTATAGGTGGTAGACTTATGGGATTACTCGGTGGACCCTGGGGATTAGCAATTACTGTAGGTCTTCCTTTATTAATTGAGGGTATTAGTTACCTTAGTAATTCAGTAGATAGGAATACTGAAGCTCAGAATAAAGAGAAAGAAGACCCAACTACCATTAGAGCCCAGAATGAAGAGAGATTTATTAATGCTGTTAGGTTAGCTATTAAAGAAGGTATGAGAGATTCTCGTATCAATATCTCAGTAGATGGTCAAGCAGTTGGAGATTATGCTCCAGGTTCTCAACAAGATTTTACTGGAGCTGCATTTGTAATGGGAATATAAAACTAAAACACTATGGCTAGAGTATTAAATAAAGCAGCAGGTAAGGTTGTTGAAAAATACAACAACCTTACAAGAGATACGGCAGGTGTTCTTACTGGTCCCTTAAATAAGCTATGGAGAGCTCGGATATTACTTAACCGAGTTACTTCACCTCTCCCGAAAGATGATGCTCCAAAGGGTAAACTCTATACTCCAAATGGGGTAATGGGAGAAGCTCAGATATCCTCTAAGAACCCAGTTATAAATAAACAGCTCCAAGCTAAATGGAGAATGGAATTACAATTTCCGAGATTAGAAGAAGGTGAAGGAGTAGACCCAGCAAAAGGGAATAAGAATACCACTAATTACAGAAACTTTGAGGCTAAAGCAGATGTTATATATCAGAATGAGGTAAGGATATATAACATGACTGTTAACCCCACTCAATATATTACCCTACAGAATAGACCTCCAGAATTGGACTTTAGGGGAGAAACTACATGGGCAACCATTAAATCAATGGGCCGCAATGTACCAATGTATCACTTTACTGGTGCTGAAGACATCATTCAATTCAATGTATCTTGGTACTGTAATGACCCAGAAAATCCTGAAGAGGTAATCAATAAATGTAGGTTATTAGAAGCATGGTCTAAATCTAATGGTTACCAGGCTGCTCCTCCGATTGTTAAGATTGAGTGGGGGGATTCCGGTATATTTGATAATCACAACTACATTCTTACTTCAGCAACTTATACTCTGAAGAACTTCCAGAATGGTTATAGAGTAAGGGTACCAGGAAAGCCAGCTACTTTTGGTAATGGTAGGTTATTGCCTGCAGCAGCAACTCAAGAATTAATTTTCAAGAGAGTAAGTGCATATAACTTATCCTATGGAGATTTTATAAATTCCGATTCACTTAAAAAGACAGGAGGTATTAAATATGATTGATGTTAACCAATACCTAAAGGGAGCTAGCCCATATAATAATGCCTATGCTCTGAAGTATAACGATGGGGATTATTCCTTAGAAGCTAAACCTCCAGTAGTACCGGAATCCTCTAACGATATTCAACATACCGTTAAAGATGGGGAAACCTTGCAGAACATTGCTTTCAGGTACTATGGTGATTCTGGTAAGTGGTACATTATAGCTGAAGCTAATAAGATACTGAATCCTTTTAAGGAATTAGAAATGGGAACTCTAATAAGAATACCGACTTATGGCAGCTAAACAGAAACCTATATTATATAATGGAATGGGTCAACCTTATTTGGCCCTTTTCAATTTTGGAGGTATGCCTATAATGAATCCCATTACAGGTATACCCCTTGGAGCGTATATAAGTACCTGGAGTTATAGATATGATGAAGAAAAAGAAAACTTGGCTACTCTTACTTTTGATACGGGTAATCCTGATACAGTAGACATTGCTGATATCCAGGAGAACCAACAGATATGCCTTCAATGGGGTTACATATATCCCGATGGCCAATTCATATCTGGACCTGTGAAGATAATTAAGGTAAGAGAGTTCGAGGCAGTATTCGATTCTACAGGTACTCATGTAACTATTAAGTGCATTGATTCTTCAGGGGATTTAAGATATCAACCTGCTTATGTCCATTCGGATATGGAAGGCTATAAATTATCTACCTATTTAGACAATGGCTGTGGGAATGCTACTGGTGTAATCATAGAAATATTTCAGTAATGGAACAACAGATAATAAGTAATAAAGTATACGAGTCACTACAGGTACCCACAGAGAATACCCGTACTACTACTGGTAAAGTACTCTATGCTAACAAATACAGTGGAGTAGCAGAAGTAGCTATGCCAGAAGACTTGAAAGCTTTAATTGATAGTGACTTTGGATTAGTGGGCAAGAACGTCTTAGTTCAATTAGAACAGAAGATGAAAGGGTACACTAATGGGCCTTGGTATGTAGATTCAAGGGATGGTGTTATCTATATACATAATCGGAAATTCCATGAAGAACCGGTATGTACTTATACATATCAAGGAGAGAATGGGGAAGTACTTAGAGTATCTTTTGCTACTCAGGAAATAACTAAAAGAGTTAAAGCAGTATTAGCTCCATCTCTAGACCCAGATAGTAAAGATTTATCGGTATTATCAACTAATATAAATGAGCCAGAGGATAAACCTCCATTAGCTTTAAGACCTCCTGTGGCTCAGGTAGATAACCTTATGGTGTCTAATATTACTGGCAATGGGTTTGAAGATTATAGAAGTCATCCTACTACTCCTACAGAGGTAATGGATGCTTGGGACACTCAGCTTCAGTATAACATGGAAAAAACTGCAGAATATAAAAAGAGAGTAGAAGAATATGAAGCAGTGGGTCCAGTAGGTGCTTATGAAGCAGGTAAGCAAAGGAGATTTGATGAAATGTCTACCGAAGAAATACGAGCTACCATTAATCAAGCAGCCAACGAGTTACCTGATGATAAGAAGAATGCCCTTAAGCAAGTACTAAAAAATTCTAAAAATGGTAAAGAGTTAGAAGCTAATCTTAAGAAGCTATTAGAATGCGAAATGTATCTTTTCGAAGATGAAGATGGTATGGAATTTATGGTAGAAGAGTATGTAGACCCCTTAGATTATGACCCAGAGGGTTATACCTCTAAACAAGCAGGAGCGGGTATAGCTTCTGGTATCAATTTTCAAGCTGGAATATTACCTGCTTCAGAGAGAGGTTTCGAAGCTTTAAAGAAAGACCCCTATACTGAAGTATTATCCGATATGGAAGTTGATACTACTAAGGGTTATGGTCAAGGTCAATATGGTAAGAGGGTTAAGGTAAGACATATGAAAAGGGTAAATCTCAAGGTACCTCTTTATAAACTTTACTATAATTTATTTAGTAGATACGGTGGTGCCGATAAGTATGCTTGGGCAGCTAATGCTAATGCCAATGGTGGTTTAAAGCAAACTGAGAAAAGGTTAGTATGTCAACTTCAGGTAGTGGGTAGACCTATGCTAGCAACTTCCCAAATAATCCGAATAGATAATGTAGGGAAACGTTGGTCAGGGCTTTGGTATATAAAACAGTGTACTCATTCTATGGATGCCGGTCAAGGGTATATAACTAATATGGAATTAGTAAAGAACAATTCCAAGTCTGGCTCTGTAACTTCTAAAACTGATTTATCTACTCAAAACATCGTAGCTAATGATGCTAAAGCTAATGCTAAAACTAAAAGGGGGCAAGATAAAAAAGCCCTAAGTACTTCTCAGAATCTTAATCTTAACTTTACTTATAATGAGAAGGTATATTACAATGAGCATTTCTTGAATGATAAGGGGGACATAATTGATATCAAGGGTCAAGCTGAGTTTATTCGAAAGAAGGCTTATTATACTGAAGTAAATGCCGATAATCCTCAAGCCTTGGCAGAGGGTATAGTATTATCTACAGGTAATACAGTTACCTCTAAGGGTAAGTTAATCCCGGGCAAGGTATCAGTTAAACAAATCCAAGTGCCTGAAGATTATGAGGTTAAGTTTAATTATATGGCCATAGCTAATCGAGTATACCGAGACATAGCTAAAAGGCATAAGCGAATAGCAAGTCAAATCTATGTAGAAAAATAAGGGTATGAGTTACGAAACAGCAAAGATAATAACCGACGAAGGCTTAGAGGGTCTTGGTCGGTATTACTCTGTTTATCGAGGCATTGTTATTGATAATGACGATGTAGAGAAACATATGAATAGAGTAAAGGTATGTGTTCCAGAGGTAATGGGGGGAGTATTTGCTTGGGCATATCCTAAAGGACAACATGGTTCAATTAGTTCAGGTTTTAAATTCTTAGCTCCTAAAGTGGGAGATACGGTATTTGTTACTTTTGAATTTGGAGATCCAACTAAACCACTCTGGGAATACCATGGTTGGGGAATGAGCCAAATACCTCAACCATTAGATGGTCCTAATAAAATGGGGATAGTTACTCCTGAAGGAAACCTAATAGTCATAGATGATGATAACGGAGAACTCAATTTACATTTCAATGGGTCTGTAAATGTTCGTTCGGAGAAAGAGATAGTAATAAATGCCGAGGGAGATATAAATGTATCTTCTGGCGATTCAGTGATACTTAATACTGGAGAAAATGGTGGAGTAATCAATATTTTTCAATTAACCGAAAAACTAAATCAAACTATCCAAGAACTAGAACAACTTCGCAGTATGTTCAATTCTCATGTACACTCAGGTGTAACTACTGGACCAGGTTCTTCAGGTCCAACTCTAACTCAAGCAACTAAACCTTTCTCACAATTCGTTGTAGACGATTATGAGGATAAAACCTGCATACACTAATGGAAAAGAATTATTTTACAGACTTAGTTGGTATAGGTGTAACTTATCCTATCCAACTTACAACTAATGAAAAGGGTGAAAGAGGTTGGTACCCAGTAAACGGGGATTTTAAACTTATCAGAGATAATATAAGTTCAATATTATACTACATGATAGGCCAGAGATTTCGACAGGAAAACTTTGGTAGTAAATTATGGCAATGTATTGAGGAGCCAAACTCACAAGCCCTAAGTTTTATAATTAAAGAGTTTTTAAAACAAGCCATAGGTGCTTGGGAACAAAGGATAACCTTCCAAAATATCACCGTTACTAGAGTTGATGCAAAAATACACATAGAAGTAACATATGTAGTAAATGGAACAAATTCTAGTCAGTACCTCGATATCACCTATGACAGTTCGGATAATTCATTAAATACACAATAATATGGGAATCACAAATAAATGGCTTAACCCATACCAGAGGTCTTATCAACAGATTAAGGCCAAGCTGGTTGAATCCCTTATGGGACTCAAAGACCCTCAAGGTCAGAAACTCATAACGGATTATTCGGAGGGTAATATCTTAATTATCATCCTCTCATTGTTTGCGGCAATTGCCGAAGTACTTCACTATTATGTAGATAATATGGCAAGGGAAACCTTCCTATCTACGGCAAGAAGGTATGATTCGGTAGTTAAACATGGGGCTTTGGTAGATTATCATGCTCGAGCAGCAATTGCTGCTACAGTAGATGTAATCTTATCCAGAAGTATTACTGGTAATTCTATCGGAGCTAAATTAACTATACCTCAAGGAACTTTATTTACAGATTCTAGTGGTAATTCTTGGTTATCTGCCAGAGACGTAACTTGGTATTCAAATGTAACCACTTGTAAAGTACCAATTATACAACATGAAAAGTATACTGCAAGCGTTCTCAATAATATGGTAATACCCACTGGAGATAGAGTTATAATTCATCTGGGTACTCTACCAAATGGTAAGTATTACGAACAAGGCTCTATGTCATTACAGATAGGTGGGGAAACTTGGGTATTAGTAGATACATTTGCAAAATCCAAACCTACAGACAAACACTTTATGGTTTCCGTAGATGAGGCACTCAATCCTTATATAATGTTTGGGGATGGTACCTTTGGTAAGAAGCCTGCAGCAGGAGCAAAAATAACCAATGTGGTATTCTACTTAACCAATGGTACTCAGGGTAATGTAAAGAGTAATACTATTACTTCTGTACCTTCAGTAATTTCTTCTTCAATTACTGATGCTACCGTAAGTAATGCTTACGATGCCGGAGGTGGTTCAAACTATGAAAACTTTACAATGCTCAAAGAACATATACCTTTGAGTGTAAAGACTTTGGGAGTAGCAATTACCAAAGAGGATTTCGAAAGTTTAGCTATGTTAGTTGATGGGGTAAACAAAGCTAAAGCCGATTATGAATGCGGTAGAAAGCTTACCGTATATATTAGCCCAGATGGTGGAGCAGTTGCTTCTTCTGAATTAATTAATAGGGTATATAATTTATTATCCCAAAGGGCTCCTATGACTACTTGGTTGAAGGTTAAATCTGCAGGCAAGGTTCAGATTATTCTAGAGATGGAAGTTACTGGTAAGAAGTCTTATAAGACTGCAGAGATACAAACTCAAATTCTTACAGCATTATACAATGCCTATTCTCCAGAGCAAGCTCAGATAGGTGGAAGCGTAAGGTTATCAGATACCTATGCCTTAATAGATAACTTATCAACAGTAGATTACCTTCACCTTACTAAATTCTATATTAAACCTTGGCCTACTACCATCTATGGTAATAAAGAATTGAACTTGGGTCAGTTTAAATTGAATAAGGCTAAAGGGTCTATGACTTACTATATTACCTTCAATTCATCAACTACTTTTACTGTACGTTCTGTATCAAATGGGTATATGGCTACTGGTACTGTAGGTAATTCTATACAGGTAATAGATAAGGCTAATGGCTTTGACTTCTCTTTGGATATTCAGAACAATAATTATCAGTCTGGTTACAGATATTCTATTACAGTATCAGAACCTAACCATGACTATGAAGACCCCGGTTTTAATTTACCAGTATTCGAAAATGCTTCACAATTGACTTTAACCGTAAAAGAAATTGTATAATGATAAACCTCAAAAATCTAATCGACTTTTTGCCATTCGAGTATAAAGCTCAAGATACCTATAAGGTAAATGGCAAAGGCATCTTAGAGAGGTTTCTAGAAATTTGTGGAGAGCATTTTGAAGATTACATTACAAAGGATATTGAGAATATCTTGGACATTATCGATATAGATAAGGCTCCGGATATGTATCTCAATTTCCTTTGGCAATTCCTCGGAGAAATGCCCTTTGCTTATGGGAACACTATAGATGCACAGAAATGGGCAGAGTACTTTAATGGGTTCTACTCCGATGCTAAACTCCAAGAATTATCTAAGCTTTGGATAATACCAAAGGAGGGACCCTTTACTTTAACCAGTACTCAAGTAAGAAACATCCTGAAGTATTCGATATCTCTTTTTAAAATAAGAGGTACCTCTGAGTTCTTCGAAATAATGATGAGGCTGTATGGGTTAACCTGCGTAGTAACTGATCCTGCAAAGGCTGATAGTTATGATGGTTGGGTAAAAGGTAATCCGCACTTTGACCAGTATTACCATTATGACGATAAGTATACCTATGATAATACTTTCGATTGTTCTCAATGTATACCGGTAACCTTTAGACTTACCGGTCATGGATATACTTCGAACTCGGCAGCTTTCAGAAAATTTAGAGAAGCCGTAGAGGCTTTCTTTAAAAGATTCATACCCTATCATGTATCTTTCGATATTCAATATGGGTTTACCGTAAATGATGGGTATACAATTAAAGCTGAGTTAGTAAATCCGGACCAACCCAATCTTATTACTTCAGAGGTATATGAAGTACCGGTAAAGGTAACTGTAACTTCAGATTGGATAAATGCCGACCTAAGATATCAGATATCCAGTGATAATATAAATTGGGGTTACACTAAACACGAAAGTGGTTCCATTTTTAATATACCCAGAGCAGGTACTTATTATTTTAGAAGTGTGGGAGACCCTACTAAGGTAACTCAAATCACGGTTAATCAAGAATCTTATAATCGAGTATATTCTATTACTTGTGACCCTATTACTGGAAAGATAACTCCTACTAACCTAAAAGTAAGTACAGTAGTAAGGGCAAACGTATCCTATAAGGGTACCGTGAAAACCTGTAATGTACGATTATCCGGTACTGATATAGTGAAAGTCTCTGGCTTAACTTGGGAATTTTCAGAGCCTGGTACCTACATCTTTGAGATTGTAGAGTTCCCAGTAAAGCAAACTTCCTTTGTTGTAACTCGAGAAGAGATTACATATAAGGTAAGATGTACACCTTCTGAATTTAGAGTTGGGGATAAGCAAAGTATTAAAGATGCTACCACTACTCTTACCATTGAATCTAATTATCCAGAATCATTTACTGGTGAACTATACTGTAAGCTAATTGGTGATACTAAGTTGTTTAAGAACGGGGATAAGTTTACTGCTAATAGTTATGGTACTTATAAGTTTAAATGTACACTGGATAAAAGGGAAACAGATGAAGGTGTAGGTATATTCGAAGTAGTATCTGGTAAGACTGCAGTATATAGAATTACTGTTAGCCCACCAACAGTCACATTATTCAATGGCTCTGCAAAAGCTACAGTAAAGATACAACGTATTTCTGGTAATGGGGATGATTACAGAGTAAGGGTAATTGAAACTGGGGAAACCTTTAATGCTCAGAATGGTTATGTATATACTGCAAATAGGGCAGGGACTTATACCTTCCAGTCTGTAGCTTACCCTACTGCTAAGACTACTTTGGTAGTTAATAATTCTCCAGTAGTATATCAGAATAAATTAAAGATAGTACCTTCGGATGCTACAGACAGTCATTGGAAAGAACCCAACTGGGCATTACCAGAAGACCAGATAGATGATACTTATGCAGTATACCAATTACTGGATGAGAAGTCTGCTTGTAAGTTCCATCTTGAGGAAATGAAAAATGGGGTCAATGTAAGTGGTACTGCTACCTGTGATGAGAACGGGGAAACCTATAACCTTGATGAGGAAATTGTTCTTACCAAGGCTGGGACTTATACCTTTGTGGCAGATGATGGTTCTTCATTAAGATGTCAAGTAATACTGGAAGATTATCCTACAATCATCGAGATTTCTTGTACTCCTACTTATGCAGAACTAAAGGGGAATGTTAAACAAGTATCTACTTTAATCAAGTGTACTTCTAATAAACCTGACTTCGATAGTCGAATAAGGGAAGTTGGTAAAGTAACTACTTATGACGCAGGTGGTGCTGGTTATGAATTTGTAACTGCACAAGCTGGAGAGTATATATTCGAATCAGTGGTAGATACTTCGAAGAGAACTAAGTTCACCGTAGTAGATGCAGACCTTTTAAGTGTTAGTCCTCAAAAGTTAGAATGGGAACATGATGACCTCTCAGAGAAAACATTTACCATTACAACTTACAGTAATCAATCTTGGCAAATAGTAGAACAATGATAAATTCAACAATCGATAGAATAACAGAAACCACAACTCAGTCTTTATTCAAGACATTCACTGTGGGTATATTGGGAGAGTGTACACAAATCTTGTATGATTTGAGATGGATGATAATTCTTGCAATAATTCTAATCCTATCAGATTTATGGTTTGGGTTATCGGCAAGTAGGTTACAGAAAATCGAAATTCGAAAATCTAGAGCTGGAAGAAGAACTCTAAACAAAATAGTAGATTATATCTGTTATGTTCTACTTGGTGCTGTACTTGGTAAAGCTATTGGGGAACCCTATGGGATGAACCCAATAGTGGTATCAATAACGGTTATGGTAATATGCTACTGTTTCGAAGTAGATAGTATATATGGACACATCTGTGAAATACATGGTATTAAGAAACGGTATAGTATATGGAGAATACTCTTTAAATTGTTAACCTTAAAGTTCAAGGATGTAAGTGAAGCATTTAAAGATATGTCAGAACAAAAGAATCAATTTAAAAATACTAAGGACAATGAAGACGTACTTTAAGTATGAAGGTATTATTAAATCAAAGGAAGCAGCAGAGGCAATTGCTGCTCCTTCTGGTTTAGGACCATTCTGTGGATTTGGCTCAGCTACCATAAATGGTAACAAGTTAGTGGTATCTCCTCAGGGAGTTGCTGGAAGTAAGTATGCCAATGTAATCAAGGATAGGATTATGGCAAGGTATATGGCAAAGGCTTCAGAAGATGGAGAATTGCCAGATGTAAACTTTGGGTGTATTTCAAGGGATGGGTATGTATTTATATCTGATGAACAAACTATTACCATTGAGAACATCCAAGGTACCCAAGGTTCAACGGAAGAGGTATTACTCTTTGCAGTACACACTACTATCTCCGAACCTGTAGATAACCCAGTAGACTTTGTAGCTTATTGGAATGAATCCTCCGAAAGCTTCTACACCTTGTTTAAAAAGTCTCTGGATATTTATTATCCGATTGCCGAAGAGAATCGTACACCGGATATCATTAATAATGATGTATATTCTAATTACGATATGACCTATAGCAATCTTCTAGAGATGGTAGAGAGTGCTTGCCCTTATTACTCTAATAATAAAACTTCCGTTGTTCTTATCGGAGTATATGGTAAGGGTACTGATGCAATGACCAAACGAAATGAGAACTTTGCTATCGTACCCTATCAAGGTAAGTTTCAAGAAATCCCTTATACTACTGCTGCTCAGAGTATGATGAGGGAATCAGTGAAAAGAGTAGAACAGATAAATTCAGGCTTTCCAGTAGTAGATGAATCGGGTACTAAGTTAAATATCAAGCAATACATTGATAGTCAAATTGAGGCTATCAGAAAAGAATTCTCTGAATCTCTGAGTACTGCTAACTTACCAATCGGTTCTATTATTCTTTGGGAAACCGATGTAATACCCAATGGTTGGGCAGAATATACTAAGGCAGCTGGTAGAATAGTTATTGGTTACCAAGCTGGAGGTGTTCAAATTGGGGATGAAGTAATGTTACAGAATGTTGGAGATTACTATACACCAACTAAGGGTAATTTCTTAATCTCTATTAAAGGTGATGACCTTCCTAAGCATAGGCATGCTCTTGGTGTATCTAAAGGTAAACAAGATAATGCCAATAACTGGGAGAACGTTCGTCCTCAATCTTTCTTTAATAGGGAGACAGGGTTGAATGGTGATTTCGGTAGAGGAACTCCTACCAAGGGTATTCAAGATGGTGCTATCGTAGTAAGCTGGAACCTATTAGGGGAATCTTTCTTACAAGAAACTTCGGTAGAAACTTTGGATATTGAAAAATTGCCACCGACTATTACCTTACGATATATCCAAAAAATATCATCATAAAGTTGTTATTAGTTATTTAGTAGTATTAAAACTCATGTGTATTATTTGTATTGTTTAAGAGTAAACATTTGTTTACAATCTGTGTTTTGCGTAGTAAAAATTAATTGGGAGAGGGACGTTGGGAAACGCCCCTTTTCTTTTGTGTTAATACTTAAGTTCTTCTTTAGCTCGGTCTTCCCAATATTGTATATCTTGTCTAAGTTCTGATATATATCTCATAGATTCATTAGTCTT